>ERZ795053.104-NODE-104-length-97901-cov-13.647231_pt1 | contig 97901 bp, 93 predicted proteins | sample MGYA00375137_ERZ795053 | MGnify/ENA primary metagenome ERZ795053 (study PRJEB30182, sample SAMN05720284) | activated sludge metagenome | isolation source: Anaerobic digester | place: Hong Kong | collected 2014-12-17 ...
ATCGCTCGCTTCGGCTTGGGCGCCGAACGGTGAGACGACATGGAACGGCTATCCAATTAAGCCATATGACATATCCACGGAGAGCAAGCCTGGCGACGCGAACTGCAATGGCAATGTCAACGCGGAGGACGCAGCGACCATACTGCGTTACCTGGTTGGTATAGAGACGCTGAGCGAGCAGGGCATGGCAAACGCCGACTGCGATGGCGATACCGGCCTCAACGCCGCCGACGCATCGGCGATACTGCGCTACCTTGTGGGTCTGCTGGACAAGCTCGGATAATTATCCTACAATCGCATATCAAAAAGCCGCTCTAAACAGGGCGGCTTTTTCGTGAGGGGGGAAGGGGACAGGACGGCTTTTCGTGAGGGATAGGGCAGAAGGGTGGCTTTTAGCGGTGGAAAGCAGACAGGGTCGCGGGGCAGACTTTTTAGCGGTGGAAAGCAGACAGGGCGGCGGGGCAGACTTTTTAGCGGTGAAAAGCAGACGGGGCGGCCTTTCTTATTTTGCATCATTCATTTCGGGATTTTGCGAAGCGGAAATGATTACCGTACTTTTGAACCATATTGCATATTGAAGATTTTCCTGTATATAGCACACGAGGATTGCACGCAAAATAAACAGGCTATTTTGCAGGATTTTTTTTGGGGATGTCGAATTATTAGACAGAGGGCCGAAATGGGGTCATGCATTTTATGTGGGTTTTACCGATGTTTGTGAAGCGTCGGGCGGTCTTTTTACCGCTTTCTTATTGGAGGGCTTTATGACGGATGATATTCGCAAGATGAGAGAACGATTGGAGCGTGAAACGCTGTCACCTTATGCGACGCTTTCAGAAAACTCCAAAGGCCGACAGCTTCAATTGCCGCCCTGCGATATTCGCACCGAATTCGTGCGTGACAGGGACAGGATACTGCACTGCAAGTCCTTTCGCCGCTTGAAGCACAAGACCCAGGTATTCTTGGCTCCAGAGGGCGATCACTACCGCACGCGTCTTACGCATACCTTAGAGGTTTCGCAGATAGGGCGGACGATCGCGCGAGCGCTCAGTCTCAACGAGGACTTGACCGAAGCCATAGCCATGGGTCACGACCTTGGGCATACTCCCTTTGGCCACTCCGGTGAGGATGTTTTGCAGCAACTCTTGGAGAACGTCGGCGGCTTTGAACACAACGTGCAGTCCCTTAGGGTGGTTGAAAAGCTTGAGAACGATGGCAGGGGCTTAAACCTCACCTTTGAGGTGAGAGATGGTATCCTAAATCACAAGAAAAGCGGACGTCCCGCGACTTTAGAGGGCGTGGTGCTGTCGATTGCCGACCGCATCGCCTACATCAACCACGACATCGACGACGCAATAAGGGCCGGAGTTCTAAAGGAAAGCGACATTCCCCAAAGCTCCCACGAGATGTTTGGCTCAACTCACGGCAGACGCATCAACAGCATGATAGTGAATGTCGTTGAGAACAGCTTAGGCAAGCCCACTGTGGCTTTTACCCCCGAATGCGCTGAGGAGTTCGACCGCCTGCGCGACTTTATGTTTGATCGGGTTTACTACAACCCCGAAGCCAAGACCGAGGAGGGCAGGGCCAAGCGTATGCTGGAGGAGCTGTTTCACTACTACCTCAACAACATCGATGAGCTTCCGCCTGAATACCTAAAGTTTATGGAGAGCGACGGCAAGGAGCGCGTCGTGTCGGACTACATCGCGGGCATGACCGATAACTATGCGATAAATCAATTTGAACGGCTATTCGTGCCGAGAAGTTGGAATACTAAGTAATGGCGTTTTCTGAAAGCTGGCTGGACGAGCTTCTGGCCAAAAACGACATAGCGCAGGTGATATCAGCCTACACAGAGCTTAGACCCAAGGGCGGCAGGCTGTGGGGGCTTTGTCCCCTGCACGGCGAAAAGACGCCCTCGTTTTCGGTGTCGCCCGACAAGCAGATGTTCTATTGCTTCGGCTGTCATGCGGGCGGGACGGTGATTCAGTTCCTTATGCAGATGGAACACCTAAGCTACTTTGAGGCTATACAAAAGCTTGCGGAGCGCGTTGGCATGGAGCTGCCCGACAGGGTGGACGATGACAAGTTCAGAAAGGAGCGCTCCGAGCGTGAGCGCATATTGGACGCCCTGCGGCGTGCCGCCCGCTACTATTGTGAACGCTTCTATGCGCCCGAGGGCGAGACAGCCCGAGCTTACGCCGCACAGCGAGGCTTAACCAAGGAAGCCGTATCCCGCTTTGGAATAGGTTGGGCGCCTTCGGGTTGGGACGGCATAATGAAGCATCTTACCGACGCGGGCTTCACCAAGGACGAACTCACAAAGGCGGGGCTATTGGTGCATAACCGCGATAAGGACAGCTATTATGACACCTATCGTGGCAGGTTGATTTTCCCGATATGCGGCGCGGACGGCAAGGTTTTGGGCTTTGGCGCAAGGGTTTTGGACGACAGTACCCCGAAGTATATCAATACGGGCGACACCCCCGTTTACAACAAGCGCAATAACCTTTACGGTCTGTACCTTCATAAGCGGGCGGCCTGCCCCGACATAGTGATGGTTGAAGGGTACATGGACGTGATTGGACTGTACAAGGCGGGAATCACCAACGTCGTAGCCTCTTTGGGTACCGCGCTTACGCAGCAGCAGGCACAGCTTTTGAAGAATTGGCATGTCGAAACTGTGTATATAGCCTATGACGGCGACGCGGCGGGGCAGAATGCCATGCTTCGAGGCATGGACATACTTGCCGCGAAGGATTTGAAGGTGCGCGTGATACGCTTTCCGGACGGGCTTGACCCTGACGAATACGTTCAGGTCTATGGCAGCGAGGGCTTTAACCGCCTCAAGGAGAACGCGATTACCCACAACGAGTTTGCGCTCTTGACCATGGCAAAGGATATGGATTTCGACAAGGCGGACGACAGGGAACGGTACGCAAGAAAGGCTTGCGCCTACATTGCTACGCTGCAGCCTGTGGAGAGGGATCGCTACTTCTCCATTGTTTCACAGACGTCGGGGTATTCCGTGGAGGTACTGCGGCAGCAAAGCGGTTCCGTGTCAGTCGAAGCGGCTGTTTCTGCAAACCCAAAGTACAGCATGGGCGGAATACGCCGAAGGGCCAAGGGGCAGGACGACGCGAGACTGATTGCGGAACGCGCCCTTGTCAAAGCGGCGATATCCGACGCCGACGCATACAGGGCGGCGCGGGAGTTGCAAGTTGAGGACAAGCTGCGCGACAAGGTGATGTCGCAGATCTACGCGGAGCTTATACAAGTTGGCAGACCGAAGTTTAAGCTGTCGGATTACATCAGACAGCTTGAAGCCGATGAAGCGGACGCGGCCTCATCGCTTTTGAGAGCGGACGATGTGGAGACCGACGCCGTGAGGACGGTAAGGGACTGCGCGGAGCGCATAGACGAGCTGAACAAGGCGGAACGCATGGAGGCTTTGAGCGCGGCTTTGGCGGACAGTTCAATTTCTTCGCAAGAAAAAATAAAAATGATGAATGAGATTCAAAGATTATCAAAGGCTAAAAAGTAAGGAGACGGGAAGTATGGAGATCAGCAAAGAATCAAAGAGCAAGATCAATGTGCTGCTGGAGGTCGGAAAGCAGAAGGGCGTACTGACCTACAAGGAGATCATAGACGCGCTGTCCGAGGAGGAGCTAAATCAGGAGCAGATCGAGAAGATCTACGACAGGATTGAGCAGCTCAACATCGACGTCGTTGAGGAGGTCGATGTACCGGAGAACATCGAGGAGGAGATCGAGGAGATTGCCACCACGATAAGCCCCATAGAAGGCGTGAACATCGACGACCCCGTGCGTATGTATCTCAAGGAGATAGGCAAGGTACCCTTGCTTACGGCACAGGAAGAGGTTGACATCGCCCGTACTATGGCGGAAGGCGACAAGGAGGAGAGCGAGGAAGCCGCAAGGAAGCTTGCAGAAGCCAACCTTAGGCTTGTCGTGTCGATAGCCAAACGCTATGTAGGCAGGGGTATGCTTTTCTTGGATCTCATACAGGAGGGCAATATGGGCCTTATAAAAGCGGTCGAGAAGTTCGACTATCGCAAGGGCTATAAGTTCTCCACCTACGCTACTTGGTGGATAAGGCAGGCCATCACCCGCGCAATCGCGGATCAGGCGAGGACTATCCGCATCCCCGTGCATATGGTTGAGACGATTAACAAGCTCATCCGTGTGAATCGTCAGCTTGTTCAGGAGTACGGCAGGGATTCGCGTCCCGATGAGATTGCAAAAGAGATGGGTATGTCGGAGGACAGGGTTCGCGAGATACTCAAGATAGCGCAGGAGCCGGTTTCGCTTGAAACGCCAATAGGTGAGGAGGATGACAGTCACTTGGGCGACTTCATTCCGGATGAGGAAGCGCTGGCGCCCGCGGACGCTGTGGCGTCAACGCTGCTCAAGGAGCAGCTCATGGAGGTGCTTTCGTCATTGACGCCGAGAGAGGCAAAGGTTTTGCGCTTAAGGTACGGTCTGGACGATGGCAAGGCAAGAACGCTTGAGGAGGTCGGACGCGAATTCAACGTGACCCGTGAGCGTATACGACAGATAGAGGCGAAAGCTCTGCGTAAACTGCGCCACCCCTCAAGGAGCAAGAAGCTCAAAGACTTTTTAGAGTAAATTGGAGTAGAAATGGAAAGAAAGCTGCAAATAGTTGTATTGGACGGCAAGGCGCTGAATCCCGGCGATATGAGCTGGGACGCCTTGGCGCAGTTTGGAACGCTGTCGGTGTATGACCGCACGGCGGAGACGGATGTGGTTTGGCGCATACGCGGCGCGGATGTTGTGTTTACCAACAAGACCAAGCTAAGCCGCGAGGTCTTGGCTACAAACAAGAAGCTGGGGTTCATCGGCGTGTTGGCGACAGGCTATGACGTGGTGGACGTTAAGGCGGCAAAGGAGTTCGGCATAGTCGTGAGTAACGTTCCCGCGTACAGCACCGCGGCGGTGGCGCAGCACGCCATTGCGCTTTTGCTTGAAATGCTGTCCAATGTGGGACGCCACAGCGCTTTGGTGCAGCAGGGACGTTGGTCAGCCTGCCCTGACTATGCGTATTGGGAGAAAACCCCGATCGAGGCCGCAGGCCTTACCATGGGCATTGTAGGCACGGGTCAGATAGGGCAACACGTCGCCGCCATAGCCGAGGCTTTGGGCATGAAGGTAATAGGCTATGCCCCAAGACCCAAGGAGGGCTTTAGGGGTGAGTATGTCACTCTCGATCGTCTGCTAAAGGAATCCGATGTTATCAGCTTAAACTGTCCCGCGAATGCCGAAACCATTGGTCTTATCAATAGGGATACCATAGCCGAGATGAAGAACGGAGCGATAGTAATCAATACCGCAAGGGGCGCGCTTGTTTCGGAGGGCGATATAGCCGAAGCGCTTGAGAGCGGAAAGCTGTCGGGCTACGGCACGGACGTCGCAAGCCGTGAGCCTTTGCCCATAAGAAGCCCGCTCATTGGTGCGCCGAACTGCTATGTCACTTCGCATTACGCTTGGGCGCCACTGACCGCAAGGCGCAGACTGATGCAGATTTCGACAGACAACCTCAAGGCGTACTTGGACGGCAAACCGCAAAACGTAGTCAGCTGAGCGGCAAAAGGATTATATCGGGGGCGCGTATGCTAAAAATGCGAGCATATCCGCCCCTTTTTCATGCTACCCCCGCTCCCACGAATCACCCGTTGTCCTCCTGAGGAGCGGCAGATCCGAAGGATCTTGAAACAGACTTGCGGTGAAACCCCCGCTCCCCCGAACTGCCCCCACTGTCATCCTGAGGAGCGGCAGCGACGAAGGATCTTGAAACAGACTTGTGGTGAAACCTCCGCTCCCCCGAACCGCCCCCACTGTCATCCTGAGGAGCGGCAGATCCGAAGGATCTTGAAACAGACTTGTGGTGAAAGTGTTGCTCCCCCGTGGGACAAGGGAGCCATAGGGGGAGCGCCCCTTGACTTCTATGTTTTTAGCAAGATCCTTCGCCTATGGCTCAGGATGACAAGGGGGTTACAGCCACTTTCAAACCTGTTCGCATTCGTATTGAAACCTCCACTGTCATCCTGAGGAGCGTCAGATCCGAAGGATCTTGAAACAGACTTGTGGTGAAAACTCCGCTCCTCCGAACCGCCCTGTTGTTGTTATACTGAGTAATCAAACTATTCTGCATATCCTCCTGACTTAGTCACACTCTGCACAAAGAACGGCAACTCGTCAATTCCACAGCTTGCGCTCCAACACCCGCATTTATAATGGACTCTGTAAATATTCTATTTCCCTCTTGCAAAACTTTGTGGATATGGTACAATACTATCGCCGCACCAGGCGGGGAGATAGCGGTGCCCTGTACTCGCAATCCGCTACAGCGAGGCGTGATCCCTGTCCTGAGGCATTTGTCTGTGAGGCCGACATGAACACGGAGTGTTGATAATCGGGCCCTGTGCAATCGAAAGCTTTGAACCGCGTCAGGTCCTGACGGAAGCAGCGCTAAGGAGATATTTTGGTGTGCCGCGGGTAAACCTGAGGGGAGCTGCCGATTCATGTACCGCTCGGAGGCCGTTGTCGAGGGACGGGTGTGCGGCGCTTTTGTAAAGGATGATACATTATATGACCGCCGCTTGAAATAGTTGGCGGTCGCTTTTGTTCGGAGGATATATGAACGAAGTTTTGTCCGTGTTTGACATAATCGGGCCGCGAATGACCGGCCCGTCAAGCTCGCATACCGCGGGTGCGGTACGGCTCGGCAACGCGGCGCTGCGGCTGTTGGGCAAGCCCGTGTCCGAGGCGTATTTCACTCTGTATGGCTCCTTTGCCACAACCGGCAAGGGGCATGGCACCGATAAGGCCTTGATTGCCGGAGTTCTTGGTATGCAGCCTGACGACTCCCGAATCCGCGACGCATACTCCGCAGCAAAGGAGCGCGACGTCTACGTTTCGGTGGATTACTCCGATGAGCCGTGCCGTCACCCGAACACAGCCGGGATACGCCTTGTTGCTGAGAGCGGAGAGGAGATTCAGCTTGAGGGTGAGTCCATTGGCGGGGGCAGGATACTCGTAGTAGAGATTAACGGGCTTGATATAGAGACCACCTTCGACTACCCGACCCTCATAGTGCAGCACAAGGACGAGCCGGGCGTTATCGCGGAGGTCACGCATGTCTTAGCGCAGCTCAAGGTCAACATCGCCTTCATGCGCGTGTTCCGTCACGGCAAGGGCGACGACGCCTATATGAGCATCGAGACCGATACGCCCGTGACAAAGGATATGGTCAATATCATCAAGAGCTTATGTCACAGCGTGATTAAGCTGTTCGCGGTGTAGGAGACAGAATATGTTAAGAGATACTTTCGATAATGGCAAAAACCTTGTGGCGTTTTGCCGCGACAAGGGTATAACTTTGGGTGAGGCCATGCTCATGCGCGAGATAGAGCAGAGCGAACGCGACAGGGAGGACGTACTAAACGAGATGTACGGCAACCTTGAGGTTATGCGCGACTCGGTTCGGCGCGGGCTTATGGAAAAGGTCGAGTCCGTGAGCAAGCTTTCGGGCGGCGAGGCGATGCGCCTGTTCAAGTACGCACAGCGAGATTCCTTCTCGGGCAAGAGCGCTTGCAGGGCTGTTGCGGCGGCGATGGCCGTAGTTGAGGTCAATTCAGCGATGGGCAGGATAGTCGCGGCTCCGACAGCGGGTGCAAGCGGTATTTTGCCCGGGGTTTTAATAGAATGCGGTACGGCGAAGGGCTGGTCGGACGAGAAGCTTGTTATGGGTCTGTTCACGGCGGGAGCGATTGGATTGCTGTTCGCCAAGAACGCCACCATATCCGGCGCGGAGGGCGGATGTCAGGCTGAAACGGGCGTTGCGGCGGCGATGACAGCGGGAGCGTTGGTTGAGCAGTCGGGCGGCGATCCCGAAATGGCCTTGGACGCGGCGGCGATGGCGATAAAGAACATCATGGGGCTTATCTGCGATCCCGTTGCGGGGCTTGTGGAGTGTCCCTGCATCAAGCGCAACGCCTTGGGCGCGGCCAACGCGATGATTTGCGCCGACATGACGCTTTGCGGGATTACGAGCTTGATACCCTTTGACGAGGTCGTCGCGGCGATGTACGCCGTAGGACGCGATATGCGGCCGGAGTATCGTGAGACCGCAAGGGGCGGGCTTGCCGCGACGCCAACAGGTAAAAAAGTTGCCGAGCTGATGAAAAATCGTGGGTAATTCCGCAACCTTTCGTGTGGGTGCGCGGTGTTATGGATGTAAACATAATAACGGAGGATAGATTAAGATGAAAAGAACTTTAACGTTTATTGTCGCGATACTGGCGTTGACGCTGTGCTTTGTGGGCTGCGCAGGCTCAAGCTCAAAGGATATGGGGTATACTTCCGACTATAACTATGCCGTGGATGCACCGTCGGCGGAGTACTATGGCTGGGATGCGAATGTGGAAGCGGAGGAATCCGTGACCGCCGCTGATAACGCCGCAAACGGAGGGCTGGACAGCGCGATGTCAGAGCGCAAGATAATCAAGGACGCAAGCATTACCGTTCAGACCTTGGAGTTTGACACGTTCTTGGCCGAGCTGGAGGCGCAGATTAGCTCCTTTGGCGGCTATATCTCAAGCAATGAGGTCAACGGCAACAGCTATAACTCGTCAAGGCTGCGCGGCGCGTTTGTTACCGCAAGAATTCCCGCCGAGAAGCTGGACGCCTTCCTTGACACCGTGGGCGGCATGGGCAATGTCACATACAAGAGCGAGAGTCAGCGCGACGTCACCACCTCTTATGTCGATACCGAGGCGCATTTGGAATCGCTCCGTACCGAGCAGGAAGCCTTGATGGGCATATTGGCGGCGGCCGAGACCGTGGAGGATCTTATCACCGTTCAGAACAGGCTGAGCGAGGTTCGCTATGAGATAGAGTCCTATGAAGCCACAATCAGGAGCTATGACAGCCTTATCGCGTACAGCACCGTTACCATGACCGTATCCGAGGTCGAGCGCGAAACGCCCGTCACCGAGGAGACCTCAGGCGAGAAGATGTCCCGTATGTTCAAGGAAAGCCTTGAGGACGTGGGCGAGGGCTTCGCAGACTTTGCAGTATGGTTCGTGGGCAACCTGCCCGCCATCATCGTGATACTGGTTATCTTTGGCGGCATACCCCTGTTGATAGTGCTGCTGTGCGTCAGCGCAGGCAAGAAGCGCAGGGCAAAGAAGGCCGCAAAGCTTTTGGCGGAGCAGAAGAACGCTGTCGTTATCGAGCAGCAGACCGAGAACGAGAAGGCAGAGCAGCCATAAGGCGACAGGACTTAGACCAATAAAAGGCGGCACAATATTGTACATCAACTGGAGCCTGCGGCACTGTGACGCAGGCTCCCTTTCATAGTGTATAAAGGAAAGAGCGCAAGCATAATTGAGCGATAATATACCGAATAAGGGCAAAAAAGTTCTTGCATTCGGGTCTTGACCGTGGTATAGTGTCAAAGCTATCGGTCCTTCTTGCATTCGAGAGATCGAATGCCAATAGACCACAAGGAGGTGAAAACATGAATCTGTATGAAACTTTGTACGTGATAGTACCCACCCTTGACGACGAGGCCACAGCGGGCGTAGTCGCTAAGTTCTCTGAGATCATTGCTGCAAACGGTGGCGAGGAAGTCACCGTGAACGCGTGGGGCAAGCGCCGTTTGGCATATCCCATAAACGATCTCACCGAGGGTTATTATGTGCTGGTAAACTTCAGCGCACCCGGGACTTTGCCCCTGGAGCTGGAGCGCAACTTCAAGAACGATGAGCGCATTCTGCGTTACATGGTCATTCGTAAGGACGCATAAGACAAAATAACAGCACGAGAGATTGGAGAGTATGAGAGAATGAATAAGATTATTTTGATTGGCAACCTCACACACGACCCCGACGTCCGCTCAACCACGAGCGGCATCACCGTTTGCAGCTTCTCAATAGCGGTCAACCGCAGGTTCGCAACCCAGGGCGGCGAAAGGCAAACTGACTTTTTCCGCATCAACGCTTGGCGTCAGCTGGGCGAGACCTGTTCCCGCTACCTTACAAAGGGCCGCAAGGTCGCCGTTATCGGCGAGCTTCAGGCGCGCACCTATGAAGCTAAAGACGGCACAACCCGTATGTCACTGGAAGTCTCCGCAGATGAGGTCGAGTTCCTCACGCCGCGTTCTCAGGACGAAGGTCAGCAGCCGCAGGGCAGCGATTATCGCAGCGACCGCCAAAACGCGCCGGCAGTGAATGATCCCTTCGCAGGGGTTTCCTCAGACGACATACCCTTTTAATTTAATAGGAGGATAACAATGGAAGAACGCAAAATGCGCCCGCGCATCAAGCGCAGCAGGCGTAAGGTCTGCAGGTTCTGCGCCGATAAGGTAACTGAGATAGACTATAAGGATATCAAGAAGCTTGAGCACTATGTTTCCGAGAGCGGAAAGATTATGCCCAGGAGGATGTCCGGTGTCTGTGCTAAGCACCAGCGCGACCTGTCGATAGCCATCAAGCGTGCGCGCCAGGTAGCTCTGCTGCCCTTCGCAGCCGAAAGATAACAACAACTACGTCGAGACCGAATAGCATGCCGCCCTTTTAATTGGGCGGTTTTTTCATCGGTAAATTAACGCTTGAACGCGAACGCTTATCATGCTAATATCAACGAGAGACAGGCCAAGGACAATATTCGAATCGGGAGGGGCATATGTTAAAGAAGGTTCGGTTGACTGTGATAAAGAGCGAATGCAGGTGCAAATGCTGCACCAACGGCGACGTCTACATAGTGGACGACGTATGCCCGCCGCTGTGTCATGAGCTTTGGCAGCAGATATACCCCATGGTGTACGCCTTAGGCAACGGAGCGGAGATGGACTGCGGCAACAGCCGCCAAAAGCAATTTGACGCGGTGTGTCCCGATGAAGGACGGGTGCGCATACACGGACAAGTCATGGAGGATTGATGATTCCATCAAAACCGCTTTAGCTAAATAATGTAAAAGAACAGCCTTGCGGCACATATCGCAAGGCTGTTTACAAGCTATACCGCTGTCTCAATTGGGCGGTTGCATTTTCCAATATATTCAATGAAGCTCATATTATTCGCTCTCCGCCATGCGATAGCCTACCCCGATTTCAGTTAGTATGTACTGCGGAGCCATGTTGTTCTTTTCGATCTTGCGGCGAATGTTGGACATGTTCACTCGGAGTATCTTGTTGTTCTCCGCGTCCGCATACGGCCCCCAAATCTGCCCGATGATATAGCTATAAGTTAGGACTTTGCCGGGTTGCTTTGCAATCATTTCCACTATGCGGTATTCACCTGCGTCAACCGCACCGGCTCGCCGTCTACGATGACACTGCGCTTGTCGAAGTCAATGGTGAAACCGCCGACGCTGTAAAAAGTCTCGGATGATTGCTCATGAGCGTTACGGCGCAGCACCGCCCGCATACGAGCCAACAGCTCAGGCGCGGAGAATGGCTTGGTTACATAATCGTCCGCGCCGTTGTCAAGGGCGATTATCACGTCGCGTTCGGTCGAACGGGCCGTAACCGCTATGACGGGAACGCTTGTCACACCTCTAAACTCCTTCAGTAAGGTGATGCCGTCCACATCGGGCAGTCCCAAGTCCAAGAGTATCATTTGTGGCATATGTGAGCTGAAGAGCGTCCTTGCGTCCGCTCCGCTCGCGGCGGAAACGACTTTGTAGCCGCCCGATGAGAGCAGGGTTTCCAAAACCTTCAGGATATAGCGGTCATCCTCGACCACGAGTACGGTAGATTTATTGCCTGTCATTGCCGGACTCCTTGGGTAGTGTAAATGTAAATTCCGCGCCGCCGCCAGCCCTGTTGCCACCGCGTATATCGCCGCCGTGAGCGCGTATTATGCTGCGGCATATCGACAGCCCAAGCCCCATGCCGTGTGTGGAGTCGCCCGCCCGCCCGGCCGAGGGTATGAACAGCCCCTCCAAAGCGGCTTCGGACAGCCCTCTGCCGTAGTCGCGCACACAAAAGCTAACGTAATGCTCAAGCTCGGTCACGATGACGTCTATCTGTTTCGAGCCTTCCGAGTATTTGAAGGCGTTATCGATGAGGTTCATCAGCACCTGCATGATGAGCGTGGGGTCCATAGGTACCATCAGAAGATCATCGGGATGCTTAACGACAAGGCGCACTTCGGGGAAACGTGCCGCGCTCTTTGTCATGACCTCGCCCAAAAGCTCCTCAATAGGCTCAAGGCTTAGGTTCAGCTTGGTGTCGCCGCCGACCCTCGTCACGGATAAAAGGTTCTCCACCATGCGCAAAAGCCATGTCGCCTCCTCGCTTATACTTGTGATAAGCTCGGTTCGCACCTCCTTGTCGAAGCTGACCGACTCCTGATTGAGTGTCGAGCAAGCCCCGATTATGCCCGTAAGCGGAGTTCTAAAGTCGTGCGAGATGGCGCGAAGGAAGTCGCCGCGCATCTTCTCAAGCTCCTTTTCGACCAGCGTCTGTTGATGCTTGGTGTAGAGCTGCTGCTTCTCCAAGACCACTCCCACGCGAATCAGTATTAGGTCGATGGCGGAAAGTATCTCAGGACGCGGCAGGGCGCCCTCATTGTTGAGTATCCCGACAGCGGAAAGCGTCTTGCCATTGGCCTTTACGGGAAGATAGGTAAAGGCGCAGGAGGCGCAGTCTTCGGAACCGAAGCCGCAACGCACGCCGTGCTTAATTGTAAAGTCCGCGGCCTCCGCTTCCGTCGGGTACATTATCAGCCCGTCGGGGTACGAGGCGGTGGGGACATCGCTGTTTGGAAGGTAGAAGGTGCAGGGACATTGACTCACATCATAGATATATTGAATGGCAAGCTCATAGAGCTGTTCGGGACTGTTTATAGACAGCAGGGAGGTGTTGATGTCGGATATGAGCTTGTCACGGTCGCTGCGCTCGGAATAACGGGTAGTCATTTCGCGTATTTTGTCCATGCTGTGACCGATAAACAGGGAAGAAACGGCAACGGCGGCAAGCGCGATTATCAGCATGAGCAGCGGCTGTGCAGGCGCGTGGACGGGCATAACGAACACCAACACTCCTTAGAAGATGAACGGTATCACGATGACGGCAAGCCTGCCCCAAACGCCCTTTGCGAATGCCGCCACGATGATAATCATCATGCCGATTAAGGGCAGCGAATACATGGGCGTGCTAAAGATGAGCTGCGAGAGTATAGCCAAAGAAAACACCCCGATAACCGGCAGCGCGGTAAGCCTCAGGTTGTACATGAACGCGGTAGATCGATTGTCGTCAAACAGCTTCATTTCAAGTACATATTACACTTGTCGTCCCTTGTAGTCAAGCATGTAAAAACCATGTTAAGAAAGCGCTAAAAAAGAGAAGATACTGTTGAGACGGGGGAGGAAAACAGCTAAAATATATCATGCAGTGCATCGCTATGCATTAATCACGAATACATTAGGAGGTAAACCATGAAACGAGTTCTTGCAGTCCTGTTGGCAATAATGCTGCTTGTGTCGTTCGCAGCCTGCACCAAGACAGGGACGGACGTTCCCAAGACAGAGGACCCAACGACGGCGCCTGTAACCGAGGGTGAGGCCACGTCTTCCCCCGAGCAGGTAATCGACGAGATTGAGTACGTCGATACCTACAAGACCTATTTCTCAAGGTCGTATGCTTCGTTCAACTATTACTCCACCGCCTACACAACGGTCAGAGAGATAGTAACGAACACTATCGACGGGCTTGTCGAGCCTGATATCTACGGCGTATATATTCCCTCGCTGGCCGAGAGCTGGACGTCGAATGAGGATCAGACGGTCTGGACATTCAAAATTCGCGAAGGTCTGTATTGGGTAGACCATAACGGCGAAAAGACCGAGTATGCCATCACCGCGCAGGACTTCGTAGATGGTATCCGCTATATCGGCGATCCGTTGAACGGCGCTTACTCCATGCGAGTTATCCGCAATCTCATCACCGGCCTGTATGACTACTATTGGGATTTGGACGATTTCGATGATCCCGATGTGGAGAGCAGCCACGCAACACGCGAGGAGATTTTAGCAACATTCGATGAGAGCGTCGGCGTAAAGGCGCTTGACGACTATACCGTTGAGTACACCCTTGACAACAGCGCTCCTTACTTCCTGTCCCTTATCGAGAGCAGTATGCTGCTCCTGCCCGTCGAGTATGACTATGCCATGGCAATGGGTGAGGACTTCGGCGTCGATAACGAGCATCTGCTCTACTGCGGCGCGTACTACATCTCCCATTTCGAGCGTGATAAGGCCATCACTCTCAGCGCGAACCCCTACTATTGGGATACCGACAACGTAACGCTCAAGACGATTGAGTATCAGATTATCCCCGACGGCACCACCTCTATTGAGATGTACAAGCGCGGCGAGATCGACTACACTTCCGTCGCGGCTGAGGAGTACCTGTAATTGCAGGGAACCGAGTGGGAGGACAACCTTATTCCCAACTCGTACAGCTTCTCCACCAACTACTTCTGGCTCAATTTCATCGGCGAGAACAGCGAATTTAGGACATTCGTGCAGAACGAGAACTTCCGCAAGGCTCTCCAGTACTCCATTGACAGATTGTCCTTAGCGTCTCTGCGCGATCCGGTCAACCCCTCAAGGGTACTGCGCAACACGGTCAACGCCGAGGGCGCTATCTATGACCGCAACGGCGTGGACTACACCGACTATGAGCCGCTCAAGAGCATCAAGGAGATTGACTACTATCAGCCCGAGCTTGCAAGGCAGTACTTCGAGGCCGCTATCGCGGAGCTTTGCGACGCTGACGGCAACATCATCGGAGTTGACGCCGCAACGGTGGACTACCTGCCCATGCTCCAGTTCGACATTGACGGCAAGCTCCCTGTGACCATGGTTTATGTCGGCACTGACGACGAGGATGAAATCATCATGGCACAGCTGCTTGAAGCGATGATAGAGGAATCCCTTGGCGCCGATTACATCGACGTAGTTCTTGCCTTCGATACGAGCGGAAGCTTCTATTCCACAGTCACCGACCCGTACAAGTTCGATATCTTCTTCGACTCCCTGTCCACCGGCTACGCCGATCCTTCGGGCATACTGACCCGCACGACCTCCGACGGCGCCGAGAACATGGGTGCATATGAGATACCCGAATACGATGAACTTATAGAGAAGGCTCTCGCGGCCGCTACCTTTGAGGAGCGTCTCCAGTACTTCGCCGAGGCCGAGGCATACCTTTGCAACGGCGCGTACTTCATCCCCTATGTATCCGGTCTGAGGGGCTACCACATGACCAACGAGGTTCCTTACACCGGCCCAAGAACGCTTTACGGCAACGTGAAGTACAAGGGACAGCTCGTTTCCGTGGAGCCGCTGACCGTAGATCAGTACAACACGCTCACGGCAAGCTATGAGATTGCGAGGGCCGAGGCTCTCAAGAACGCAGGCAACTGATAAACTGACATGACCCGATATGTCGGGCGGGCTTTTCCTGCTCGCCCGACATTATTCATTCGATAAAGGGGGGCTGAGCCTTGCCCAAGTATATCCTAAAGCGAACCTTGCGTTCGCTGCTCACAATAGTAATAGTTTTCGTCACCGTATTCATGCTGCTGCGCCTAATGCCGCTCAACGGCTACTTCCCACAGGAGCTGCTGAAGGAATCCGACGAAGCGACCCGAATGTCCTACCTTAGAAACCAAGGGCTTTTGGATCATCCCGTGGTGCAGCTTTGGCGTTTTGTAAAGCAGCTCCTAAAGGGCGATCTTGGACGAAGCCTGACCGTCTATCCCAAGGTACCCATAGCAACCCTCCTAAAGGAGAAGATACCCGTGACCGCCGCGTTTGGCTTTGCCAGTATGATACTCGGCATAGTGCTTGGACTGTCGCTGGGACTGTTAATGGTGCGGTACAAGGACAAGTGGGGCGACCATATAGGTACAGTGTATATACTCATAGTGCAAGCGATACCAAACCTCATCTACCTTTTCATCATACAGGTGTGGGTGTCGGGCTTGCTCAATCTGCCGTTGGTGTTCTATAAGGACAGGCCGGAATCGTGGATATTGCCCACCATTTGCCTTTCACTCGGAAGCATAGCGTGGTACGCGCTGTGGCTGAGACGTTTCATGGTGGATGAGGAGAACCGCGACTACGTCAAATTCGCGCAGGTCAAGGGCTTGCCCAAAAAATACGTCATGCGACACCACATCTTCAAGAACGCTGTCATTCCGCTTGCGATATACTTGCCAAGCGACCTGCTGTTCATCATCTCAGGTTCGCTTGTTATCGAGACCCTGTACGCGATACCGGGGACGGGCGGGCTTTTGACTACGGCGATAAAGAATCAAGATAATAACCTCGTTCAGATTATTGTGCTGATGTACGCGATACTGTCGGTTCTGGGCGTGTTCTTGGGAGATCTGTTGGTCGCGTTCGTCGATCCGCGCATCAAACTGACGGAGGAGGAAACGTAAAATGGAAAGCAAAGAAGTGAACAAGCGCGATATAGTGCTTAATCCGCTGAAGTTCCGCGCCGCGGTGTTCGACAACACAGCAAGCGAGCAGGCGGGCTACTCGATCTATTCCTACTGGCGTTCGACCCTCCGAACCTTCTTCAAAAATAAGTTCATCCTGATGCTTGTCATACTTATCGGGGCGATGATACTTATGAGCTTTCTCTACCCGGTGTTCTCATCAGTTGACCCAACAAAGGTATCCCGTTTCCCGCTTGAATGGAACCTGCGCCCTTCCAAGGAGCATTGGTTCGGCACTGACACATTGGGCAGAGATATATGGGCGAGGGCATGGTATGGGGCGCGCAACTCCTTCCTCCTTGCATTCTGCATAGCCTGTTCCGACGTGGGTATAGGTATGATAGTAGGCGCGTTGTGGGGCTACAACAAGAAGCTTGACCCCATAATGATTGAGATTTACAATGTCATCACCAACATACCCTCGACGGTCTACCTTGTGCTGCTTGCCTATATCATGAACACGAGCTTTTTGACCCTGTTCGTGGCCATGGCGTCGCGTGGCTGGGTGGTAGAGGCGCGGTTCTTCCGAAACCGCATACTCTCCATCCGCGACGCGGAGTACAACATTGCGTCGCAATGTCTCGGAACCCCGATGTGGAGAATAGCCACCAAGAACATTATACCCCACATCATAAGCCTTATCATCATGGAGGCCGCGCTGTGCATACCCTATTCGATAGGCTCCGAGGTATTCTTGGGCTTTGTCGGCGTGGGTATGCCGGTAGACGCGATAACCTTGGGCAATATAGTCAATCACGGCAGGGCTTCGTTCAACCTGCATCCCTATCAGATGCTGCTGCCCGCCATGATACTTTGCATTATAACCGTGGCGTTCTATGTCATAGGCAACAAGTTTGCCGACGCATCCGACCCGCGCAACCATGTATAGAGGAGGAGAGCATATGGAAACAGTACATTCTAATCCGCTTATCTTCTCCGCAAAAGACCTTGAGGTCAAGTTCAACCTCAGAGGCAAGATACTTACAGCCGTTAGGGGAGCCTCACTTGATCTGTACGAGGGCGAAACCTTGGCGATAGTCGGCGAATCAGGCTGCGGAAAGTCGGTGTTCACCAAGACATTTATAGGTATGTTGGATAAGAACGGCACCATATCGAAGGGACAGCTCCTGTACCGCGGTACGGATCTTACCAAATTCAAGTCCGAGAGCGAATGGCTGACCGTGCGCGGCAAGAAGATTGCCATGGTATTCCAAGACCCCATGACCAGCCTCAACCCCGTGCGCACAATAGGTGAGCAGATTACCGAGGTCATAACATGGCACTTCGGGACGGATCATGACACCGCCAAGCGCGAGGCTATAGACATACTAAAGCGCGTTGGCATATCCGACGCGGAGCATCGCTACCGCCAGTATCCGCATGAGTTTTCAGGCGGCATGAGGCAGCGTGTTGTCATAGCCACGGCGATAGCGTGCAGACCTGAGATACTTATCTGCGACGAGCCTACGACAGCTTTGGACGTGACCGTTCAGGCGCAAATACTTCATCTCATACGTGACCTTCAGCGCGAGCTGAAGATGACCGTTGTTTACATCACCCATGATTTGGGCGTGGTCGCCAACGTCGCGGATTGGGTCAGCGTGATGTACGCGGGGCAGATAGTCGAGTACGGAACGGTGCATGACATCTTCAAGGATTCTCATCATCCTTACACCAAGGCATTGCTGCAATCGCTGCCGCAGCTGGGCGTCAAGGGACACGACCTGTATTCCATCAAGGGTACGCCCCCGAACCTGTTCAAGGAGATCAACGAGGACGCCTTCGCACCAAGAAATCCCGACGCAATGGAGATAGACTTTGAGGAGGAGCCTCCGGAGTTCCGCATATCGGACACTCATTATGCCAAGACTTGGCTGCTGCACCCCTACGCTAAGGAGCATCTGGAGCTTGTGCGCAAGCGTGACATAGAGCGAAGGGCGGCACACAGCGAACCCGAGCCTCCATTCGACTATGCCAATGCAGAGAAGCTGCTTCAGGTTAGAAACCTTGTCGTAAAGTTCAAACTCGGCAACAAGGAGTTCAAGGCGGTGGACGGCGTTTCTTTCGACGTCTATAAGGGCGAAACCCTTTCGCTTGTGGGCGAGAGCGGCTCAGGCAAGACCACCATAGGCCGAGCCGTGATGAACATCTACAAGAACGTGGACGGGCAGATACTCTATAATAACAGGTCAATAAAGGGCAAGCTCAAGCATTCCGAGCGCAGACGCCTGCACATGGAGATGCAGATGATATTCCAAGACCCCATGGCAAGCCTGAATGAACGCGCAAAGGTGGACTACATTATCTCCGAAGGTCTGTATAACTACCACCTCTTTGACAACGAGGCGGACAGACTTCATAAGGTCGAGGAGATAATGCGCGAGGTCGGCTTAAACAGCGATTTTGCGAGCCGCTTCCCGCATGAGTTTTCGGGCGGACAGCGCCAGCGCATAGGCATAGCAAGAGCATTGGTTATGGACCCCGATTTCATAGTCGCGGATGAACCCATTTCTGCTTTGGACGTGTCGATAAGAGCGCAGGTTATCAACCTCCTGAACAAGCTCAAGAAGGAGAGAAAGCTAACCTACCTTTTCATAGCTCATGACCTTTCGGTGGTGCGCTTCATTTCCGACCGTATCGCGGTCATCAACAAGGGAAGATTGGTAGAGCTTGCAACCTGCGAGGAGCTGTTTGAACATCCGCTCCACCCCTACACCAAGGCGCTGTTGTCGGCCGTGCCTTACCCCGACCCAGACAGGGAGCGTGACAAGAAGCTCCTAATCTACGACAGGTCGATGCACAACTACACCGTGGATAAGCCGTCGTGGGTGGAGATTAGCTCCGGACATTTCATCTTGGCAAACGAGAGCGAGCTTGAGCTTTACCGAAAGGAGCTTCAGTAGCGATGGACAGCGCGGAGAAAAAGAGCTATATACGCCTAATCTACCGCGAGGGCTTCCGCTTTTTGGGGATAGCCTTGTTCCTGTCTGCGCTGATTACGGGGCTTTACGGTGAACGTATATACTTCGCGTTCGCTCTGTGTGCATTCGGCTTTGTTATGTTTTGTCTTGCGTGGTTTGTCCACCTAAAGGCGAAGGGCATGAAACTGTTCATGTGGTGGGAGAAGGTCAAGCAAAAGCGAGTGCCGTATTCCTTAAGGAGCGATAAGTCCAAGACCATGCACAGACCCGCGTTCAGGCGTGACTTTACCGACTTCGACGACGATTTGACGAGCCAAACGGCTGTATCACAGGACAGCTTTACCAAAGAGCAGCAGATAAAGGCGCAGATTCTTTCAAGGGCGGCTTGCGGTCTTGTGTTGATTCTGCTGTCATTTGCATTCTATGGAGGTACGATATGAGGATATTTAACGGGACGCTTATCACCTGCGAGGGTGAACGGTTTGAGCGTGGGTATGTTGATTTCGAGAACGGTGTGATAACCGCTTTCGGAGCCTTGGCGGACGCAGCGCCGTATTCGGGCGATTCGCTTGACGTCGAGGGCGGGTACATAATGCCGGGCATTATGGACGCTCATACGCACATCGGCATATCTGAGGAGGGTGTTCGTTGGGAGGGCGAGGACTGTAACGAAACAACATCACCCTGTACTCCAAGTATGCGCGCTATGGACGGCTTCTATCCCTTCGACACTGCCATATCCAAGGCTGTGGCGGCGGGAGTAACCACAGTCGCGGTTTCCCCGGGCAGCACCAATGTATTTGGAGGACAGATAGCCGCTGTTAAGCTGCTCAAAAGGGGCAATGTCGAGGAAATGGTGATAAAGCCCTATTGCGCCATGAAGATGGCGACGGGCGAGAACCCCAAGCGCAATTACGGCGAGAACAAGGGCAAAAGCCCCATGACCCGCATGGCGACCGCTGCGATAATGCGTGACGAGCTGACCAAAGCAGTTCGATACATGAACAAGAAGGAGGCGGGGGAGGACGTCTACGACGCCGAGCTGGAGGCGCTTATTCCGCTGCTGAGGCGCGAAGTGCCGGCACATATTCATGCCCACCGTTCCGACGACATACTGACAGCCATAAGGGTGTGCAGGGAGTTCAACCTGCGCTTCCATATCATTCACGCTACCTGCGCTTCGTCCATAGCGGAATATCTTGTCGCGGAGCAAAGCATTCCGGTGATTGGCCCAAGCTGCGGACCCGCGAGCAAACCGGAGACCGTGGGCGGCTCTTTCGCCACGGCAGGATTGCTGAACAGAGCGGGTCTTGAGGTTGCGATTACTACCGACCATGATGTAACCCCATTGTGGCTGCTGCCGAGCTTTGCAGCTATGTGCTGCAAGGAGGGCATGAGCGAGGACGCGGCGTTGAGAGCCATCACCATCAATCCCGCGAAGGTCATGGGGGTTGATGAGCGCACAGGCTCAATTGCGGTCGGCAAGGACGCGGACGTCGTTGCCTTTACGGGGCATCCCTTCCATTGGCTCACTCAAACAAAAGCCGTGTTCATCAACGGCGAAAGGGTGCTTTAGACAAAATCATAAAAAAGGGTACTAAACGAGGCTCGGACACATACACAGCGTCCGAGTCTCTTTTGTTGACAGCGTATGATAAAACGCGCCGCTTCTTTTGTCGAGAATTCACTAATGCGCTCACATCCTGTCGGGTGGTATTGAAAGCGGTTTCACTCATCGCTATAATGATTTTAGATGATGAGTGAGGGATAAAGAACGAAAGGAAGGGTACTTAAAGAATGAAAACATTTAGGATTGTATCAAAGGATCGTGATCTTGTACACGCCGCATCGGACGCCGTTTTGAGGACGGAATTCAGCTTCATGGAGGACGAGCTGTATTCGGCTGCGGAGGCTTTATATTGGAACGCAAATGATGTTTTGCTGCTTGACCTTAGAACCTGTGAAACGGATGAAATCGAGCTTTGTGCAAGGACGCTCAAGCTGAGCTTCGACTTCGAGCCTAATATATTCGCCATAACGGACAAGGAGAATGAGACGGTGCGTGGCTTTGCTAAGGAGTGTTTTTTACAGCCTGTGGACGTGGGCGCCATGTTGAAGTGCATACAAAACATCAGCTCTGTCAAGCGCGAATGCGTTTTTTCCTACACAATACTCAGGCGACAGACCTCTGATATGCTCATTTCAATGGGGATATTCCCGAATCATGCAGGATTTGCCTACCTGCGCACCGCTCTGATGCATGTTATCATGACGTCAAACGAGCCGAAGCTGTCCATGATGGACGAGCTGTATCCATTGGTTGCAAGAATGCACAACTGTGCCCCCTCCAAGGTCAACAAGGCGATGCACAGCGCGATACTTGCGGCTTGGTCACACGCTGACATAGAGCTTTTACACCGCTACTTTGGGTACACCGTGTCAGAGGAACACGAGGCTCCAACCAACGCCGCGTTCATCTTCATGATGAGCAGACATCTAAAGGAGCGGGCGGCATAGCTCTTACAAAGTAAGGACAGGTATTATTTAGGGACTGCGGCGCTATATATTGCGAGGCAGTCCCTTTAAGTATGCATTGAGTTTACTAACCTTTACAAAACGAATACAGTCAAACCAGTATGCATCGATGAAAGACGGAATTTCTGCCATCGATTTTATACATTCAGAAGCTGCATAAACTCCTCTCCGGTGATGGTTTCCTTCTCGTAAAGATGCGAGGCAAGGCTGTCAAGCTGTGCGCGGTTAGCCTTCAGTATCTCCATCGCCTTGTCGTGTTGAGCGCGGATGAGTTCGGTGACGAGCTTATCTACCTCGGCCAAAGTCGCGGCGGAGCATGTTGCGGCAGAACCACCGGAGAGATACTTATCCTGAACGGTCTCTAAGGCGGTCATGCCAAACCTGTCGCTCATGCCGTAGCGGGTAATCATCGATCTTGCAAGGTTCGTCGCTTGTTCTATGTCGTTTGCCGCGCCCGTGCTCATCTGATTGTAGACAAGCTCCTCGGCCGCCCTGCCGCCTGTCATTGTGGCTATGCGGTTCTCAAGCTCCTCACGGGAGACGATGTAGCGATCGCCCTCCTCAACCTGCATGGTGTATCCCAACGCGCCGGAGGTGCGAGGGATAATCGTAATTTTCTGCACAGGAGCCGAGTTGCTTTGCCGTGCCGCGACAAGAGCGTGTCCGATTTCGTGGTAGGCAACGACCCATTTCTCCTTGTCGGTGAGTATGGCGTTCTTCTTGCGATAGCCCGCGACAACAACCTCTATGCTCTCCTCAAGGTCTGACTGCTCAGCCTCGGGACGGTTCGCCCGAACCGCTCTTAGGGCGGCCTCGTTGACTATGTTGGCAAGCTCTGCGCCGGACGCGCCCGAAGCCATCCTTGCTATGCGGTTCCAGTCCACATTGTCCGCGACCTTGATTTTCTTGGCGTGTACCCTTAGTATGGCCTCGCGTCCTGCAAGGTCGGGCAGCTCAACGGGTACCCTGCGGTCGAACCTGCCGGGGCGGGTGAGCGCGGGATCAAGCGAATCGGGGCGGTTCGTGGCGGCAAGGATAATAACGCCGTTGTTGCTCTCAAAGCCGTCCATCTCGGTGAGAAGCTGGTTAAGGGTCTGTTCGCGCTCGTCGTTGCCGCCGAGTCTCACATCGCGCCTGCCGCCTATCGCGTCTATCTCATCGATAAACACGATACAGGGCGCCTTCTCCTTGGCCTGACGGAACAGGTCACGCACCTTGGAAGCTCCCATGCCGACGAACATCTCCACAAACTCTGAGCCCGACATGGAGAAGAACGGCACCTTGGATTCACCTGCGACAGCCTTGGCGAGCATCGTTTTGCCGGTACCCGGAGGGCCTACCAGCAGCACACCCTTGGGCATGGACGCGCCTATCTTGCGATAGCGATCGGGGTCATGCAGGTACTCGACTATCTCGGCAAGGTTCTCCTTGGCCTCGTCCTCGCCCGCAACGTCGTCAAACCTAATGCCCTCGGTGGAAGGCACATAGACCTTTGCGTTGGAGCCACCCATGCCGAACATCATCGAGTTCGGACCTCCGCCCATCTTGCTTGTCATCTTCTTTGAGATAAAACGCCATGCTATCGCAAAAATGGCTATGGGCAGTATCCAGTACAGTACAAAGGTAAGAATGGGAGAGGCCTCCTCGACTATCTCCGAGGAGAACTCCGCGCCGGATGCGTACAGTCTGCTGACAAATTCGGGGTCATCAATAATGCCCGTCTTGTATACCTGCTTCTCATCTTTGCCGGTAAAAAGTATCTGGTTGGTTTGCAGTTCTACCTTGCCAATCTCCTTGTTCTCGGTCATCGTTATAAACGTGCCGTAATCGACCTCTTTAATCTGAGCGCTTGAGATTAGCGGCATAATAAAGAGGTTGAACAGGAGTATGACGGCAAGAACAATCAGCGAGTAGTAAATCAGCGGTCTCTTCGAAGGCTTGACTTCATTCATATGCTGTAACACCTTTCATTTCGATAGGAGTATTATATCAATACCACTCGGACAAAACAATCTCGGTATGAAACCAAATGGGGATGTTATTGTGACATTCCATGTAAATTTTCGAAACATTGAGCCGGGCAGTGAAGTTAAGGCTCCGTGATGATGGGCTCTTTTTTACGGCGTGTGAATATTTGCAGGAAGATGAGTATCGCCACAGAACACAGCGTCCATGACAGCGGGAACGCCAAAAGCACAAAGGTCATGCTCTCATAGCTGCTCCAACCAAGCCAGAGGTAGACCTGACGAAACACGACATAAAACGCCACCATAAAGACCATGGCGATGGCGCTTTTACCCCTGCCGCGCAGCTCGCCCGACTTTATCTGACAGATACAGTTGAGCACCTGGAATGGAGTTATGGTGCAGATGATAAGCGAGCCGTAATACAACACCTCGGGATCGTCGTTGAACATGCGCACAAGCGGTTCGCTGAGCAGGGTTATCGCGATTGACAGCACGGCCGTCACCAAGACCGACAGCCCTAAGGCAACCCAAACGCCCTTCTTGACGCGCTCTGGCTTGTCAGCCCCCAAATTCTGGCTTACGAAGGTGGTTGTCGCGGTCGCGAAGCTTTGCATAAGGTGTTGAATCACCATGTCGGCCCTTCGGTAGACGCTCCATCCGGCCATTGCGCCGGTACCGAAGCGGTTGACGTAGGAGAGAACGACGGTATTGGAGAGAGCGATGATGCTCTTTTGCAGACCTATGGGTACTCCGATAACACATATGGTTTTTAGTATGCTCCAGTCCACGCGAAACGACAGCAGCTCAACTCGATGAGCTTGCTCCTCACGATGCAGCATATATAAAAGCACACCGGCAGAGATGAATTGTGAGACGATGGTTGCCAAAGCCGCGCCGCCTACGCCCATCTTGAAAACAAGAACAAAGAGCAGATCCAAGACGACGTTCAGCATTGAGCAGAGTATCAGCACATACAGCGGTCTTGTGGAGTCTCCGACGGCGCGAAGTATGCCCGAACACATATTAAACATGATAAGTCCCGACGCGCCCGCAAAGTAGATGCGCAGGTACAAAAGGGCCTGGTCAAAGGCGTCCTTGGGAGTATTCAGAAGCTGCAAAAGATAGGGAGCGCCGAAGATGCCGAGCAGGGTCAAGAGTACGCCCATGGCGAGCGTCATGACATAGGTGGATTGAACGGCGGCATGAAGCTGCTTATCGTCCTTCGCACCGAAGTAACGGGCTATTATGACTGTCGCGCCCACGCTCAATCCTGAGAAGAAGCCCACAAGCGTATTGACGGCGGTACCCGTCGCGCCAACTGCGGCCAAAGCTTCCTTACCTACAAAGTTGCCGACTATCGCGGAATCGACCGTGTTGTAGAGCATTTGGAAAAACTCACCAACAATAAGCGGCACCGCAAACAGCACAAGCTGCTTTACGATGCTGCCTTGGGTCATATCAATTTGCCGTTTCCCAAAGAATGTCGCTTTCATGCCCACCTACGCCCACGAGTATAGCATAGCCGCAGGGATAAAGCAAAGGTTTATAGTAAATATAACTTATCGCGCCCATCACGGCATGTTCGACAAAAAACCGCCAAAGGTATAAAGCCCTTGGACGGTTCATCAGAGTTTCGCTTCTTTGCTTATTCTCCGCAAAAGTCAACGGCGGTGCGGATATACACCTTGCAGGCTGTGGCAAGCTCGTCAATCGGAAGGTACTCGCGTACGGAGTGGCTTGAGCCCATGTCACCGGGGCCAAAGATGACCGAGGGGATATGCGCGTAATGTGAGAACAGCCCCGCGTCCGTCCAGCATCGGCAGGGGACGAAGCTTGCGTTCTCGCCCGAAACCTCCGTGAGCGCGCCAAGCGCGGCTTTGCAAAGCGGATGCTCAGGCGGGGTGAAGAAGCCCGTATGCACGAAGCCTTCACACATTACGCTGTTATCCACAACGCTCATCCTGCACGTAAAATCGGGATCCTTCGCGGACAGTCTGTCAAGAATGCTTTGAAGCTCGCTGGTCATGCCCTCATAGCTTTCCAACCCGGGCAGGAATCTGCGGTCGAGCATGACCTGACATTCACCCGCGACCGTTGAAAGCTGTGTGCCGCCCTTTATAACACCAATGTTAATGGTGGACTTGCCTATCGCGGGCAAAAACCTGCGGTCAAGCTTCGGACGAAGCTCGCTTTCTATCGCGTTGATGAACTCCACCGCTTTTAGTATGGCGTTGACGCCCTTGTCCTGTGACGCGCCATGCACGGTAAGCCCCGTAAAGTCGAAGCTGAACCACTCAAGCCCCTTTTGGGCGTTGAAGATATGCTTCATGCCGGTAGGCTCACCCACTATGCATCCGTCCGCTTTGATACCGCTCTTTATGAGATCGACCGCGCCTATGCTGCGTTCCTCCTCATCGGCAACGCCGGTAAAGACCAAGTCGCCCCTGAGCTTTACGCCGCTTCGCTTTAGCGCGATAAGCGCGCCCGCCATGGCGCAAAGCGGGCCTTTCATGTCCGAGACGCCGCGCCCCATAACCCTGTCGCCCACGATAACGGGGTCTGTGGCGCAGTCCATGCCATAGGGCGGGACGGTGTCCATATGACCGTTGAGCATAAGGGTCTTGCCGCCGCCGATTCCGTTAAGACGCGCAGCAATGTTGTACCTGCCCCCTCCAAGGGCGATTATTTCGTGTTCTATTCCCTCCGCGGCAAAGAGCGCGGCAAGGTATTCCGACACCCTTTGTTCCTGATTGGGCAAACCGAAATAGGACGGCAGACGAACCAATTCCATAGTGTGCCGCAGCAGCTCGTCAGAGCTGACCAAAGCGGCCGCGGCGTCATAAGCGTTTCTCAAGACCATTCCTCCAATTCACAGCTTGATGTAAATTAAGCAGACTATATCTCGCCTGCCCTGTGGCACGCAACCTTGTGTCCCTTCTCCACCTCGACAAGGGCAGGCTCGTCTTCTGTGCAGCGGTCACAGCGATACTTGCAGCGGGAGGAGAACTTGCAGCCCGAGATCTTGGCGGCGGCGTTGGGGGTTTCGCCCTCCAAGATGTTTCGCTTCTCATGGCGGGTCTTGCCCGGAACGGGCATGATGTCCAAGAGAGCCTTGGTGTAGGGATGCAGACCATGCTTGATAATGGCGTCGGCGGAGCCTATCTCCATAAGCTTGCCCAAGTACATTATGGCAATGCTGTCGGAGATAAGCCACGCGAGCGAGAGATCATGTGTGATAAAGAGGTAGGCAATGCCGTTCCTGTCGCGCTGCTCCAGCATGAGCTTTATTATCCCCGTTCGTATCGAAGCGTCAAGCATGGAAACGGGTTCGTCCGCCACGATGAACTTGGGTCCGAGTATCAGCGAGCCTGCGATGGCGACACGCTGACGCTGCCCGCCGGAAAGCTCGTAAGGATAGCGGTAGAAATAGTCCTCGGCGGGTATCAGTCCCGCGTTTTCAAGCGCCGCCTTAATCCTTGCGCCGCGATCCTTCAAGTCATGCGTGATGTGGTTCACATCCAAGGGTTCGCCCACTATGTCCACGATGTATTGACGCGGGTTCAGCGATTGGTAGGGGTCCTGGTATATCATTTGTGCGCCGAGACGGAACCGCCTTAGCTCCTCGGCGCTTATGCCTATGGGCTTGCCGTCAAACAGCACCTGCCCGCCCGCGGAGGGAATGAGCTTTAGAATGGCCTTGCCCGTGGTGGTTTTTCCGGAGCCGGATTCACCGACGAGCGACAGTATCTCACCCCTGTCAAGGTTGAAGCTCACGCCGTCAACCGCCTTTAGTATGCGGCGTTCGGTGAACATGGGCGCCTTTAGCAGAAATTGCACCTTTAAGTCCTTGACCTGAAGCAGGGGGGCTTCGGCTGTATGCGTATCATTCCGTTTTACATCATGTTCCATGGTCAGGCCTCCGTTCTGTGACAAGCCACGAAATGCTTTTCGCCTACCCGGATGAGCGGCGGACATTCACTGACGCAGCTGTCTGTCGCACAGTCGCAGCGCGGGCAGAAAAGACAGCCACAAGGCGGGTTTATGAGGTTCGGCGGGTAACCGGGAATGCCGCTTGGGATGCTCCTGTCGGCGTTGATGTTGGGGAAGCACCCAATGAGCCTTTTTGTATAGGGGTGCATTGCGTTGTTGAAGATGTCGTCCACCGTGCCTATCTCGGCTATCTTGCCCGCGTACATGACCGCGATGCGGTCACAGGTCTCACCCAGTATTGACAGGTCGTGTGTAATCAGTATCATTCCCATGTTGGATTCGCGTCTGAGTCCCTCCAACAGCTCCAATATCTGAGCCTGAATCATGACGTCCAAGGCCGTCGTCGGTTCGTCGCCTATGACGAGCTTCGCGTTGCAGGCAAGCGCCATGGCTATCATTGCGCGCTGCTTCATGCCGCCTGAAAATTCATGCGGGTATTGCTTGATGCGAGCGCGGGGTATGCCCACGCGCTCAAAGAGATCGCCCGCCCGCTCCATGGCGTCGGCTTGGCTCAAGCCCTCATGCAGTACTATGGCCTCGGCAATCTGCCACCCAACGCGCTTGACGGGGTTGAAGGCGTTCATCGCGCCTTGGAATATCATTGAGACGTCCTTCCAACGATGCGATAGTATAGCCTTTTCATCAAGGGCGGTGTAGTCTATGCCATCCACCAGTATTGTGCCGCTCTTGATATAGCCTTCCTTCGGGAGAAGCTTGCTTATCGAGAGCGCGCTTGTAGTCTTGCCGCAGCCGCTCTCACCGACAAGCCCTAAGCATTCGCCGTAATCGAGGTCGAAGCTCACGCCGTCAACGGCTCTAAACTCGCCCTTCGAGGTGTGGAACCATGTGTGCAGATCCTTTACTTCCAACAGCTTCATGCTCATCACCTCGTTTTCAGCTTGGGATTTAGTATCTCATCAAAGGCGTAACCCATGAGGGTGAAGCCCAAGGCGACAAGAACCACGCAGGCGCCGGGAATGATGTAGCACCACCATGCGCCAACGGACATAGCTCCGGAGGAAGCGTCGCTGAGCATCATGCCCCAGCTCGGCCGCGAGGGATCGCCCAAGCCCAAGAAGGCAAGGGAGGTCTCGGTCAGTATAGAGCCTGAGATTATCAGTATCGCTTCGGAGAACACGAGCGGGAACACATTTGGCAGTATGTGCCTGAACATGATGTGCCACTTGCCCGCGCCTATCGAGATAGTGCGTTCAACGTACTGCTGCTCCTTGACCGAAAGAGTTTGAGAGCGAATGATACGCGCCGTGCTTGACCAACCCGTAAGTCCGATAACAAGTATGATATTCCATATGCTGTTCTTGTCGAACAGCGCGGCAAGCACCATGCAGAACGGAAGCCAAGGCAGCACAAGAAAGAAGTCCGTGACGCGCATGAGCAGGTTATCCACGAAGCCTCCGACATAGCCGGAGACAATGCCGATGAGCGTGCCGAGTATCATGGTGATAAGCGTTGCCGATATGCCGACAAACAGGGACACCCTTGCGCCGCTCATGAGGTTGGCAAGGACGTCGCGCCCCAAGCTGTCTGTACCCAAGAGGTGTTCCCAAGAGGGCGAGTTATATTTAGATTCCACCGTCTCACCGTTTATGGTCGGGTCGAAGGGCATAATCATGGGACCGAACACGGCCATGAGTATGAAGAATGCTATAATGATTACACCCGCAAGCGCCATACGGTTGCCTACGACCTGCTTGACAAACATTCCGAATTTGCGGCGGCGCAGGGTGCGGCGGAGAGCTCTGCTGTTCCTCTTTGCGTTTTCCATATACTATGCCCTCCTAATCCTTAACACGCGGGTCGATGAAACCGTAGAGTATATCCATGAGGAAGTTTGCAAGGATGATAGCTACGGTCGAAATGAGGAAGCAGCCCTGAAGCACGGGGTAGTCCCTGGCGTTTAGGGCCTTATACATCAACATGCCCAGTCCGGGCCATGAGAAAAGCGTTTCAAGCTGAATCGCACCTCCAAATACCACCGAGAGGTTCAACGCGATGATGGTTGACATAGGCAGCATGGCGTTGGGGGCGGCGTGTTTGAAAAGTATGTACCGCGTGGAGAAGCCCTTGGCCCTCGCGGTTGTGATGTAATCCTCGGTGAGTATGTCTATCATGGTACTGCGCATGGTTATGGCGTAGCTTCCGACCATGACAAGCCCCATGCACAGCATTGGCAAGGTCATGTGCTTGAGGTAGTCGGCGACAAGCTTCATGCCGTGGTACGCTGTGCCGGCGGTTTTGACGCCCGAGGCGGGGAACCAGCCAAGCCCCGAACAGAATATAAAGATAAGCACCATCGCAAACCAGAATGTCGGCATGGAGTACAGCGCGAGCGACGCGGACAACAGTCCCGTATCCAAGGGCCTTCCGCGCTTATAGGCGCAGACTACGCCGATGAACATCCCAAGAAGGATTGCAAGTATCTCCGCGCACACCAGCAGTATTACGGTGTTTGGAATCCTGCTCCAGATTATGTCCGCAACCCTTTGATGTCCGTCATAGGAGTTGTAAGCCGTGCCAAGATCCCCGCTGAACATACTCTTTAGGTAGCTTGCGTACTGTTCGTACCAGGGCTTGTTAACTCCGGATTCCTCGATGATTCTGTCCTTGACCTCCTGAGAGGCTGTACTCTTTTGAAGGCGAGTCTCGATATCACCGGGCATGAGACGGAAGAGAAAGAAGTTGAACGTAATAACTATGAAAATGGTAATGCATACGAACAGCAGCCTTTTGAGTATTCGTTTAACCAAAGCCCATCACCCCCTTTATAAATAGTGATGTGCGCCATGGTTCAAAGATGACCATGGCGCACGCGCTCTTAGCTTAAGCTTTAGTCTCTGGGTCGAACATTCATATAGCAGTCGATAAGCTCGTTGCCAAAAAGACCATTGGAGTTATAGACAAAGCCGTCCCACTTGCTCTTGTTTATGGCCTGAACGTTCTCGTCGAAGCAGATGAAGGTGTAGGGGCAGTCCGCGTACAGCAGCTTTTGGCACTCCGTTATGTACTCCAAGCGCACCTCCTCGTCAACAGTGGAGTAGACCTTGGCATAAAGCTCGTCAAACGCGGGATTGGCGTAGGAGACGCCCGCGTAACCCAGCTCGTTGTAGTCCTGGAATATGCACATGATAAAGCCGGGATCGGCATCGCCGCCCCAGCCGTCAAGGGTCAGCTGCCAGTCGGGGTTGCCGTCGTAGCAGGTATCCCACATGGTAACAAGCTCAAGCGGCTTCCAAATGATTTCTATGCCCGCCTGTTTACAGTTGGCTGTTATCATGTTGACCACGGCCTGCTGCCATGAGCTGCGCTCCGAACCCGTGATAAGCTCAAAGCTCAAGGCAGCGCCGTCCTTTTCGCGAATGCCGTCGCCGTCGGCGTCAACGTATCCCGCGTTGTCAAGCAGTTCAATTGCTTTTTCAACGCTGAAGGCTCGCATCTCATCGGCCGAGGGCGTCCATACGAAGCCAACATTGTTGACGGGACCGTAAGCCGCGATTGCCAGCCTGTTGTAGCCCATCTCAATCGCGTTGTCACGGTTGAAGCAGTAGTCTATTGCGTAACGAATCGTGACGTCCGAGAGCAGGGGATCCAGCAGGTTGTAGCCCAAGTATTCGAAGCCGAAGCCCTCAAACTGTCCGACGTAGATGTCCTCATTGGAGGATAATAGGTCGAGCTGCGTCTTGTCAAGGGAATAGCAGGCGTCAACCTCGCCTGTTTGCATGGCCTGAGACATGGCGTCCGCGTTGTCATACTGCGAGAATACCAGTACATCAATATAGGGCTTGTCGCCCCAGTAGTCCTCGTTTTTCACGAAGGCGATGTTGCCGGAGCCGCTGCGCTCGGCGCTGTAAATGAAGGGACCCGAGCCTATCAGCTCCGTCGTCTCATAGGAGAATACATCGTCAAGAGCGGACCAGATGTGCTCCGGCAGTATCGGTACAATCTGATAAAGCATGTCGGGTTTTGGGCTTTCGCAGTTGAATACAACCGTGAAGTCGTCGGGGCACTCGATAGAGGAGAAGCCGCTGGCGTGGGTTGAGTACATGTAGCTGTCGGCGGCGTTCTCATACGTCCACTTGACGTCAGCGCTTGTGAGCTGCTCGCCGTCTGTGAAGTAGATATCGTCGCGCAGGTGGAAGGTCCAGACCGTGCCGTCGTCGCTCACATCCCAACTCGTGGCGGCGCGGGGTATCGCGTTGTACTCGGCGTCGTAGGCGATAAGGGAGTCATAGCAGAAATTGAGAAAGTCGTAGACCAAGCTTTGCTCGGTCGAGAAGAAATTCAAAGTGTCATAGCCGCTGCCGATGGCCACATTGAAGATTATCTCCTCATCCGTAGTTCCGCAGGCGGCGAAAGCTGTAAGCAACGCCAAGCACAGCAGGACAGAGACAATTTTTTTCATTCCATTATCCTCCGTTGTTTATTGTTCAGTAAAGTTGAATTATCGGTAGACAGAATAACGGCGACTTCCCTTTATAAAGCCGTCAAAAACGAGTTAAAACAGTCCACACATCCCCCCTTGCAGTAAAGCTTAATAAATGCGGTAAGCCCCTACACCACGCCGCTTTCAAGGACGGTAAACGTCTTGTTGTCAGCGTCAAGTCTGCACTTCACCCCAAGCGGCAGCGTTGCCATATTGACGGTGTGACCTAAGGGCAATCCATACAGCACAGGTATCCCAAGCTCCGAAAGGTAGTACTCCATCACGTCCTCAAAGCTGAAATCGCAGAAAAAGCCGGGCATGAGACTACAAGGCGTGCAGTTGCGGCATTCGGCTATGAGTATCCCTCTTAGCCCGTCGAACTTGCCCGCGTTTCTCAGCTGTGAAAGATAGCCGTCGGCAATCCAAGGCTCGGTGTCCACTTCCTCAAAGAACATGATTTTATCCTCAAAATCAGGCTCATAGGGAGTGCCCATCGCGGAGCAGATAAGGCTTAGGTTGCCGCCTATGATTTCACCCTCAGCGACCCCGCCGGCGATTCGATACAGCCATTTCTTGGGGTTTGCAAGCGGTATGTCGCCAATCGGATCGGTGCTTGTCAAGGCCTTGAAGAAGTACTCCGAGGTGTAGTCCGACAGCTCCTCGGTATTGAAGCGCGACATTCCGGGCGAATGGAAGGTCAGCACATCCGAGTAACGGCGAATCGCAAGGTGCAGGCTTGTGATGTCCGAGAAGCCCGTGAATATCTTGGGGTGGCGTCGTATGTTGTCATAGTCGAGCAGACGGATTATCTGCCCCGAGCCATAGCCGCCCTGCGTGACAAATATAGCGTCTATATCCGAATCTGCAAACATGGTGTTGATATCGGCCGCTCTGTCCTCCTCACTCGCTGCCGTGAAGCCGCGAGTGTAGTTCACATGTTCGCCTATCACGACGTTGTAGCCCAAGGCCTCAAGGTATTCCTTCGCTCTTGGGATCTCACTTCGGTTCGTTGACGGACTGGCAGGGGAAACCACGCCTATGGTGTCGCCTAATTTTAGTCGCTTAGGTTTGATCATGTGTTTACTCCTTTTCTGTGCAGAGAGCGCCGACGGCGCGATTTAGGGAGGCAGGGAAGAACGGGCAGACCCACCCGTCCCCAAAAGACAAAGCAATGACGGCGCTGTCGTCGTCATCAATCGTAAATTCGCTATAATCCCCCGCAAACGCGCCGGCGAGCAGGGGTTGAATGAAGCGGTAACGCTGCTTCGCCATGCTGCGTACAACAACCCCACAGGCGTCGTACCCGAAACCTGCTCTCTTGCTTGTGTCCACAGCGGCAGCTTTATAAGGTTTTAGCAGTGCATCAATGTTCATCATTGACCTCGATATATATTATATAACACAAAGCATATCATGTCAACGAAGTTTTACCTATATCCATATAAACTGAGCTTATGACAAGAAGGTAAATTGCGAATACCGAATAGGTTTGAGAATGGCTGTAAACCCCCTTGTCACCCTTCGTCACTGCGGCTCCTCAGGATGACAGTGGAGGTTTGCCGCCTGCACATTCGCTCTATGACATGATTGCATCGCAACCCGCCCCGCTGTCGTCCTGAGCTTGCCGAAGGATCTTGCTAAAAACTTAGAAGTCAATCTGCGCTCCCCCCGAACCCCTGACCAAAATGTAGGGGCTAACTGCGTTAGCCCACCGCTATCAATCCCTTGTCCCGCGTGGGAGCGTCCCTTCAACCGTAAGTCTGTTTCAAGATCCTTAGTCGCCTCGCTCCTCAGGATGACAGTGAGGTTTGCCGCCTGTACATTCGCTCTATGACATGATTGCATCGCCAACCCGCCCCGCTGTCGTCCTGAGCTTGTCGAAGGATCTTGCCGAAAACTTAGAAGTCAAGCTGCGAAGTCAAGCTGCGCTCCCCCCTTAACCTTCATCGTCATCCGCTTATGTTTTGCCAACTCACCATATCGCTCTCTTTTTATTGCCCTTTTCGAAGGCTCTTATATTATCGCTCATTTTCCGCGGCAAATAAAAAAGCCCCCGAAGGGGCTTACATCACTTGCTTTATGCTGCTCTAAGGTCACATATCATTCCTATACAGCATCGCCGCGCCGACAATACCGGCGTTGTTGCCCATGACTGCCGCGACGATATCGGGACTAAGCCCAAAGAAGACCTTACTCCTGACATTTTCGCGCAGCGGCTCAAGCAAAAACTCGCCCGCGCCCACCACGCCGCCGCCTATCGCGACCCTCTCGGGGTCGATAAGGTTGACGATGGAGGTGATTGCGCTGCCCAAATCATCCACATACTCGCAGAATATGGCACATGCGCGTACGTCGCCGCCCTTCGCGGCGTCGATTACGGCCTTAGCGTCATTAAGTCCATAGGGCTTGCCTTGATTCGCAAGACGCGTCGCGGAGCAGTAGCACTCCATACAGCCGTCGTGTCCGCAGGTGCAATGCAGGCCGCCCGCCTTGAGGTACATATGCCCAAGCTCCACGCCCATGTTGCGCCCGCCGTTGAACATCTTTCCACCCAAGATAAGACCTCCGCCAACGCCTGTACCCAGAGTAATCAGCACAGCGGTGGTGCAGCCCATAAGAGAGCCGCAGCAAAGCTCCGCAAGCGCGGCGGCGTTCGCGTCATTGCCGAGACGAACCGGCACGGGCAGGACGTTCTGAAGCAGCATCCTAAGCGGGAAGTTGAAGTAGTCAAGATTGTAGGCGGCAATAACGACTTGCCCGCTTTGATCTATCCCGCCGGGGACGGCAATTCCCACGCTCTCAAGCTCATTCGGGGCTATGCCGGCCCTGCCGCACAGAGCGTCAACGAGCGAGACAATGATACCCACTATACTTTCCGACGGCTGCCCCTTTGGAAAGGGTACGCTCATAACGCAGGGGATTGAGAAGTCCTCCGCCACTATGCCCGCCGCTACGTTCGTTCCGCCTATGTCTACGCCGATGCGATACATTATGCTCACGCTTCCTTTAGAGCGAGACTGACGGCGCGAGCCAACTGATCCGCGCACGAGGTCTGCTTGAAGCCACAGGTGTTGCCGGACAACAGCTCGACAACGCGCTCGGCGGGCATACCCTCTATGAGTGTGCTTATGGCCTTGAGGTTGCCGTTACAGCCGCCCTGAAAAAAGACATTGTGGATTAGTCCGTCGTCCAAATCAAAGGACACGCGCACCGCACAGGTGCCGCGCATGTTATATTCGTGTTTCATTTTTTAGTTTATCCTTTCCGAGCGTGCCCATAATAAGCTTGGACATTGGACGCTCCCAAAAATATGTCAGCACGGTCGCGATAAGGAAGGCGACCGCAAGCCCTTCAAAGTTCAATAGATACTGCATTTTAACGCCCGCTGCGGAAACGTCCGCACCTGTCAGGAAGCCCATGCTGTGTACAAGTCTTACCATTATCCACTGATGCCAAATATACAGGTTGAACGAAATGCCGGCGATAAAGCGCAGCACACGGTTTGAAAAGATGGCGCGGTAAGGCCGTATGGATATTATGGTGGACAGTATAAAGAGCGAAAAGACCAGCGACAGTACATAGCGATTGCCGAGCTGCCAAAGCTGCTTGTCCTGGGCGAAATAGCAGCCGTTGACGAACTGCCATATCCAGATAAGGCATACGATGGAAACGGCTGTCGCTGTGAGCGATATAAGCCCCTTGCGCTTGACGTACTTGGCGTAAGCGACATAGAGCGTGGCCGCAAGCATACCATTCGCGAATACGGGCAAAAAGGTCACGAACTGATTGGTGTAGTATGCTGTGGGTTGAGTCACCAAGGCAATGCCCTGCGTGTACCACGCCCCAAGCCCCACAAGCACCAGATAGACAAGGATATGCCACTTTTTGAACAGCTTCGAGATGAGCGGGAAAAAGAGGTAGAACCACATCTCCACGCATATCGTCCAGAGGGCGCCGTTGAGGGGGGTAAAGGCATAGGTGTCCATGCTCAGCATGTAGGTAAAGGTCAGGTGCGACAACAAATCCCGAAGCGCATAGGTCATGTTGCCCTTGTACGCGTCCGTCACGAGCGCCCAAGTGAAAATCACCGTAATACAAAGGAGATACGAAGGTATGATACGGGCGACGCGCTTACGGTAGAACCTGCCAATCGGTTCTTCCTTTTTGCCATAGAACATCTCGCGGGCCTTCGGCAAAAAGAGCAGGAAGCCCGACAGCAGCACCATCATATCTACAAATATAAAGCCCACCCAGCGTATGGGACCGGGGGCGATTTGGTCTATTCCAAGCCATGACAGAAAGGCGGTGGGGTAGGTGGGCATCAGCCAAGTCTGCTGCCAGAAGTGAAACCAAAGCACACAAAGCACTGCCAACGCCCTTATGCCGTCAAGGGCGTCGACATGCTTTATATCGACCTCGTAATCAGTCAGCTTATTCCATTGACGTTCAAGCCAGACCTTCACGTTCTATTCCCAATCGATACCGCCGACGCTGTCAAGGTAGTCCTCGTTATAGCCCATATAGTCGTCAATGAAGCGCATACAGTACATTTTCTGCTCGCTGAACGCCTCGCACATCGCCTTGAACATATAGTCAAAGGCGTCGTCGTCGTCATAGAACGCACCATCGTTGACGCCGCTCTTGACCATGAATTCCTCGTCAAGCTCCATTACCTTGTCAAGCATCTCATTGAACACGCCCTTGGGGAGTATTCCAAAGTCGCCCTGCTTCAAAAAGCAAGCGGCTATATAGCTCTTTGCGCCCTCTTTGCTGTACTCTTCCATAATTACCTCCAAAAACAGTAACGGTTTATGCCGTCATACCGCTTCCGATAGTTTACATCATGCCGCGACTATTTACAAGCCCTTTTGCGCTCAAACGGATAAACTTCACGTCCATGGGCGTATCGGTGCAAACGCAAATGCAGCCGGAAGCGGTTTCAATTTGCCGCCACTCGGCGTTCACGCTGTTCCAGTCTATGGTGCGTATCATTAGCACATCCCCGCCGATGAGCTTAATGTAGCTTTCCTTCTGCGTCCAAAGCCGCGAAAACTCCTTCGCCTTATCCGCAGAGCCGGAGTACAGCTCCATTTCGGAATTTGTGAGTATGCGCCGAAGCACCGCCTCGCTGCCCTCGCGAAAGGGCTCGGTGTCCACTCCCACACGCCTGCCGCAAACGGCGCAGACCGCAATATCTCCGCCATGGGAGAGGTTGAAATGAATGTCGGGGTAATCCGAAAGTCGGGGCTTGCCATGCTCGGAGTACTCAAAACGCAGGGGAAGCGTCAAATTGGCTTTTCGCTCCTTCAGCGCAAGAATTAAAAGCTGTTCGCACAGAAGGGACAGATCCGCGCCCCGCCCTCTGAAGGGTTTTTCTGTAAGCTCCAAGCGGCGCTTGGATATGCCGTCTCTAAGGGCGCCGCCAAAGAAGGGGAGAGCGTCAAGACAGGCATAGTAGACTTCGCAAAAATCCTTCGTTTCCATATGCCGATAATACCACACGGAACAAAGCTTCGTCAACGGCACAAATTATTTTGGATGGTATTGACTACATCGCGTGAAAGTCGGGAACACTTCTCTTGTTCCGGGGGGAGAAAGAGCAGGACGGATGCAAAAGGTAGAGATTTGCGGAGTTGACACCTCCAAGCTTCCTCAGCTTAGCGCAAAGGAGATGCACGCGCTCATGCTGAAGGTCAAGGCGGGCAACGAAGCCGCAAGGGAGAGGTTCATAATGTGCAACCTAAGGCTTGTTTTGTCGGTGGTTCAGCGTTTCGCGAACAGAGGCGAGCATTCCGACGATTTGTTTCAGGTCGGGTGCATAGGCTTGATAAAGGCGATAGACAACTTTGACATGGCGCATGAGGTCAAGTTTTCGACTTATGCCGTCCCCATGATAATAGGGGAGATACGAAGGCACCTTCGCGACTATACGCCGGTTCGTGTGTCGCGCTCCATTCGCGATACGGCGTATAAGGTGATGCAGATTAAAAACAGGCTCACGGAGTGCAACTGCCGCGAACCGAACGTAGACGAGATAGCACGCGAGCTGAACGTAAAGCGTGAGGAGGTGGTTCTCGCGATGGACGCGGTGAGCGACCCGCTGTCGCTGTTCGAGCCAATATACCACGACGACGGCGACGCGGTTTACATAATCGATCAGGTTTGCGACCCTTCGGTGTCACAGACAAGATGGACGGAGGATCTTGCCCTGGGTCAAGGGTTGGATAAGCTTCCGCCCCGTGAGCAGAAAATATTGAAGCTGCGTTACTTTTTGGGTAGAACGCAGATGGAGGTCAGCCACGAAATAGGCATATCACAGGCGCAGGTTTCAAGGCTCGAAAAAGGCGCCCTAAAGCGCCTTGAGAAGTACGTTACCTAAAAGCTGTTAAAGAATCGTTTAGTTCGCTCCAAGCTGCGAGACGAGTACACGGTATATAGCCTCAATGATGCTCCGCTGAACCTGCTCGTCCTGAAGCTTTGCGCGCTCGGTCTTGTTGGCCCAGTTGCCCATGATGAGCAGCACGCAGGGGCAGTCAGCTCCACTGGCCATGCTGTCCTTGCCGGTCTCAACGCCGTCCTTTTTGCCGGTCTGTATCGACAATCCGGAAGCTGAGGCGTACTCGGCTATAAGAGCCTTTGCGAAGCTCTCATACTTGGACAGACATTTGACGTAGCAGCCGCTTGACGATGAATCGATTTCGTTGCACATAATCCTAAGGGCGATATCACAGTCCGCGCCGCTTACGATGGATGCGCGCTTGTCGTTTGATACGGAAACGGTGTTGCTTTCACGCGTAAGAACCACGACCGCGCCCTTCTGCTCAAGGTACTCGGCAAGGCTCTGCGAGAAGGCGAGGTTGAATTCACACTCGGCGGAGTACTTGGAGCCCTTGTCCCTGCACGGATCTATGCCTATGGTATAGCCGTAGAGCGTCAGCCCCGGGTCCGTGGTGGGTTCGGGTGAATCCGAAACGAAAGGCGTAGGCGTAGCGGTGGAGAAGTTCGGAGTGCCGACCGCTGGCGTATCGACTATGGACGGCACCTCGGTGGGCGTCGCCGTGGGCAGCGCGGGGGTCGGGACAGGCTCCGCGGTGGGGGTGGGATCCGACTCGGCGATGACGGTCTTGAAGGCAGAGATAAGCTCAGGACCATTCTTGACGCACCAAGATACGCCAAGGTACAGCCCTCCTATCACCACAAGGCACAGAATACAGAAAAGGGTGAACCCCAAGGGGTTTCCTATGCGCAGACGTCTTCGTCTCCGTTTGACACGTTTCATTAGCATGACCTCAAAATAAAGATGCGGGTGTTTCCATCCGCATCCATTCTACCATGTGATTCTGCAATATCGCGCGATTTTGCAAAAGATTAACAAAAAAGCTAAAAATTTGGTACATCTTTCCTCAAAGCAAGAGAAGAATTTCCTCCTATCTAAATAGGATGACCTGTTTGCCCGAGGACAGCGGCTCTGTAAGGTCGGGATTCAGCTCCAAGATACCGCGCTTTGACATCCCAAAGCGCTTGCCTATCGAGAACAGGGTTTCATCCGCGTCGGTGAAATATATGAGTATGCCCTCATGCGCGTCAACTTCGCTGCCCCGCTCCAACGATTTGGTGTAGGTAAAGCTGCGCAGAGCGTATATGTCGGCGCAAAGAGATAGCTCGGACCTGAACTCCAAGGCTCTTCCGCTGCCGCTGATCTTGTGGCAGCAGACCTCTATGCGGGGCAGAATATAGGCGCAGTCCGCGCAGTCTATGGAGACGGAGAAGGGGACGTCCTCGGTAAAGCTCGAAAGACTTCCGTTGTCGCCTCTGTATACAACCGTTGCCATGATAAGTCCCTCGACAGTCGCGACGCCGTTTTCACATGCCGCGTGGGTGACTGCGGGATTACAGCAGAGCGACACAGGTGCGCTTAGCTCGGGCAGGTACGAGGGGACCTCCAAGGGATAGCGTATCTCCTGCCTGATGCTTTCACGTCCGAGGTAGTCAAGGTAGCTGCCGCTTTCCTTTTGACAGGAGAAGGTTCCTTCCGCGTCGTAACCGTCGGAAAGTATTGTGGCTGTTTCGCTCTGCACGGAATACACGGTGATGCAGATAAGCGCTTCCGCTTCGACAAGTCCGGAGCCGCCGGAGTACATACGAACATCAAGCCGCGTCAGCTCGGCGTCAACTATGGGGTTCGAGACGGGATCGCCTTCTATTTCCGACTCAAAGGAAAGCTCAAAGCTGCGCTCCGACAACGCGCCGTCCCCGAACAGCACAAGACAGCGAAGCTCAACCTTACCCACGGCGTCATAGCCCGTACCCGTGGGACTGAGCTTTATTTCCTTTATTCTGCCGCTCCCGGAAACGAGTGTAACCGCCTCGTCAAGCTCCAGTTCCTCGCGCAGCTTGATGGACTTGACGGCTTTCAGGGCGCGTCTTGCGCTGCTTACGGAAGCGAATTCAAGCTCAAGCCCCCGTTCGCCCGAAAGGTCGCAGACGCAGGACAGCTCGTCGTGCTTGAGTACCGCCACGTTAATAAGTACGCTTCCGGACAGTCTCAGCCCGCCGTCATCGGAGCGCATGGCACATTCCGTGATTTGTGCTGTGACTATTGGCTCAAGTCCGGATACGGAGACGGGGCAGGGGACGCGGTGCGAGAAGTCGGCTTCCGCGTCGAAGCCGAAGGGAACGTCCTGCCTGTCAAGCGCGAGAACGCTTACGGTGATAGTGCCGACGACGTCAACGCCCCGTTCGGAGGCGGTCGAGGAAGTCACCCTAACTTTAGCGTTGCAGCCGAGTATCTTTCCGACAGGGCGGCCGTCGGGCGCGGGGACGGCGCTTTCGATGCGCGCTTCGGACGAAAGGCGCGTAAAATAAGTATCCGTAGTGACCGTGGTTCGCTTTATGTCCATGTCATTCCTCCTTGCTTTGGGACGATCTTGCTCATCAAAATCATATGTGATGTATGTGCGCAAAATGCATTTTGAGATTTTAATATATTTCGCCAAAGAGGGTCAAAATTGTTGACAAGGTTTAGCTTTGTGATATTATGTCAACGGAGCGTGAAGCTTCGTATATCAGAAATGTTCGGAGGATTGTAATGAATAGCTACATCGAGCGCGTACTTGAAATGGTTCGCAAGCGCGACCCCAACGAGCCTGAGTTTTTGCAGACGGTTGAGGAAGTTTTAAGGTCTCTTGAAAAAGTCGTAGAGCAGCATCCCGAATACGAGAAAATGGCTCTTTTGGAGCGCATGGTAGAGCCGGAGCGCGTTATCGAGTTCCGCGTGCCTTGGATGGATGACAATGGCGCTTCCCATGTAAACCGTGGTTTCCGCGTACAGTTCAACAGCGCGATCGGACCCTACAAGGGCGGTCTGCGTTTTGCATCTCATGTTAATCTGTCTGTCATGAAGTTCTTGGGCTTCGAGCAGACCTTCAAGAACAGCCTTACCACACTGCCTATGGGCGGCGGCAAGGGCGGTTCCGACTTCGATCCCAATGGCAAGTCCGACATGGAAATCATGCGTTTCTGCCAGTCCTTTATGACCGAGCTTTGCCGTCATATCGGGCCTAACCTGGACGTTCCCGCCGGCGATATCGGCGTAGGCGGCAGGGAGATCGGTTATCTGTTTGGCCAGTACAAGCGCGTTAAGAACACCTTCGAAAACGGCGTTCTCACCGGCAAGGGCCGCAGCTACGGCGGCAGCGTAATTCGTCCCGAAGCAACGGGCTACGGCGCTGTATACTATCTGCGCGAGGTTCTGAATCATCAGAACGATACCATCGTCGGCAAGACCATCGGCATCTCCGGCTTCGGCAACGTGGCTTGGGGCGTTTGCAAGAAGGCCACCGAGCTGGGCGCGAAGGTCGTTACTCTTGGCGGACCTGACGGATACGTCTATGATCCCGACGGTATCGGCACCCCCGAAAAGTGGGACTTCATGCTTGAAATGCGCAACAGCGGCCGCAACCGCGCTCAGGACTATGCCGACAAGTTTGGCGTAGAGTTCTTCCCGAAGCAGAAGCCCTGGGGTCGTAAGTTCGATATCTGCATGCCCTGTGCATATCAGAACGAGATTCGCATGGAGGAGGCCAAGTCCATCGTCTCCAACGGCACTAAGTACTATATCGAAGTTGCCAACATGCCCACCACCAATGAAGCGCTGTTCTATCTCATGGAGCAGGGTCTTATAGTTGCGCCCTCCAAGGCAGTCAACGCGGGCGGCGTCGCCGTTTCCGGTCTTGAAATGAGCCAGAACTCCGAGCGTCTCTCTTGGACCGCTGCCGAAGTAGACGCAAAGCTGCTGCACATCATGCAGAGCATCCATGCGGCTTCCGTTGAGGCGGCCGAGGAGTGCGGCTTGGGCTACAACCTCGTAGCCGGCGCAAACATCGCGGGCTTCAAGAAGGTCGCCGACGCCATGATGGCTCAGGGTCTTGTGTAAGCTGATATAAGCGATAACAAATGAACAAAGGTCGGGCGGGCGTAAAGCTTCGCCCGACTTCTTTGTGTGGCGCCGTTGACCTTCCGTGTCGATTTATAACCAAGCGCTTTGCCGCCTTACTCCTATTGGCAACAAAGGCGACGAGCTCGAGCAGCACCCTTTCAGTGATTATTGAGTTGACGCCGCTGCCAAAAGTTACTCTTTGTTCATCAAAGCAAAAGGGCGCGGTGCTATAATGTATTTGTATTTTTGTATACATCGGAGGCTGAAAAACAGTGCGAAAGCTTTGGAGGAACCGACCGCTTATCATCGCTTGGATCGCGGTGATCCTCTTTGTCGTGCTTGCGGGATTTACCATAGGTGAGCGCGACGCTTCCGCGGCATTGAACCTTTTCGCTTCCGCCGCCATGCCCGTTCAGGAGTGGGTAATGGGAGTGACAGACGATATAAGCGGCTTTTTCACGAGGGTCTTTACGCCTTCAGCGATACAGGAGGAGAATGAGGAGCTTAAGAGGCAGGCTACGGAATACGCCAGGATACTTGCTCTGTATGAGGAAACCGAGCGTGAAAACGCAAGGCTGTCCGAGCTGCTGAACTTCACAGACACAAACAAGAGCCTGCAATTTTTAACGGGCAAGGTTATAGCAAGGACGAGCGACCCCTATATAGACGTGCTGACGCTGAACATAGGTTCAAGGCAGGGGGTCAAGGAGAAGATGGCGGTTATCTGTCCTTCGGGCATAGTGGGCAGAGTGGTTGAGGTGGGTACGACTTGGTGCAAGGTGCGCACCCTCCAAAACGAGGATATGCGCATATCCGTCATGGTGACGCGCACCCGTGACGAGGGGATGCTTGGCGGACTTATCACGAATGGCAACGTTCTCATAGGTTTGCAGCTTTACTATCTGCCCGCGAATGCGGATATAGAGATAGGCGATGAAATCGTTACATCGGGTCTTGGCGGGGTGTTCCCCAAAGGGCTGTATGTGGGCAAGGTTCAGACCTTGGGCAAAGACAGCGACGCTTTTGACGCCTGCATAAGCATTGAGGTGGACTATGAGCATCTTGAGGAGGTCATAGTCGTTCTTGGCGTAGACGAGGCGGTGGACGGATGAAGAAACGCCTGCTGATGATACCGCTTGCACTTGTGTTCCTGCTTTTAGACACGGCGGCTTTCCCTGCGTTCGCACTCTTTGACATACGTCCTTGGATGTGTCTTGCGCTTGCAATGGCCGCCACCCAAGCCGATTCGGTTCGCGCAGGCATGATAATAGCGGGCGTCACGGGATTCTTTATCGACCTGATATGCAATACCTACCTTGGGGTAAGCTCCGCGCTGTACATCCTGTCGTGTATAGCGATAGCTCTGGTCCTTCGTAAAAACGCCATAAAGTGGCCGCTGATGGCGGGGCTTTGCTGCCTGCTGTGCTTTATGGTGGGCTGCGCAAACTGTGTCATAGCTTGGGCTATGGGTGCGAAGCTCTACATTCTTTGGGAGATGGGGGCGTACATACTGCCCTGCGCTCTGCTCAGCGGAGGCGTGTCTATGCTCTTGATGCAGACCTTCAAGTCGATGTCGAAGGGTCAGATAGAAAGGCAAAGCGATGAAAAAGCTTAAGCTCGGCATGAATATAAGGTCGTTGATAATAGTAGCCGCTCTGCTTGGGATGACCGCCTTTTTGGTGTACGGACTGCATCTGCTGACCATACAGAAGAACGAAGCATACGAGGCCGCGGTTTCAAAGACGAGTGAGGTAACGACGTATCAGTCGGGCGTGCGCGGCACGATTACCGACAGGAACGGCGTAGTATTGGCGTATGACGAGACCACCTACAACGTGATATTCTATCGTGACCCCAACAACAGGAGCGCGGCGGACAGCTCACGCTACACCGAAGCTCTTATCAAGGCGATAGACGTAATAGAGGAGGGCGGGGGCGAGATAATCGACACCTTCTACATAAATATGCTCTCCGACGGAACCTATGAATACGACTTTGGAGTTACAAGCAGCGTCACCATAAGCGCAAGAAAGAAGCGTTTCGTGGAGGCCTGCAATTTCACAAATCCCGATATAGACGCCGAAAGCGCGTACCTAATACTCCGCGAGTCGTGGCGCATACCCGACGACATGCCTTACAAGGAAGCGCGCAAGGTGATGTCAATACGCCAAGAAGCCGTTTTGAACAGCTATCGAGCCTTTGAGGGCGTGACCATAGCCTATGACGTTTCGCTGAGCGTGGTTGCCGAAATCGATATGATGGCCGATGAGCTTGTTGGCATCACCACGGAAAAAAGCAGTGTGAGGGTATATCCTGAGGGAGATCTTCTCTGTCATGTCATAGGCTATCTCGGCAAGCAGGTCACCACTGACATGAGCGAGGCGGGGTACAGCTATGATGACTACGCGCAGTTCTTGGGCGACAAGGAAACGCTCAACATGCTTGAGCTTGGATACTCATATTCCGATTATGTAGGCGTCGCGGGGGTTGAGAAAACTATGGAGGCGTATTTGACGCCGAACATATGGTCAAGACTCGGAAGCACGCTTATTGAGAAGAGCAACAACGGAGCCATAGTGGACGTTTTGAGCGTTACCGCGCCTTCAGACGGGCTTAACGTTGCCCTCACCATAGACATAGAGCTTCAAAAGGTGGTGGAGCAGGCGCTCATCGACAACATAGACGCCACCAAGGACAAGCAGGAAAAGCGCATACAGAATCGTTTGAGCTATTACCTTTCAAAGCGCAAGAGCGTGGATGACATTGCGACCGCCGAGACTGGCGCGATAGTGGTAATGGAGGTGGACACGGGCAATGTGCTTGCCATGGCGTCGTACCCGAACTATGACCTGAACCTGTTTTCAAGTGGGCTGAGTACCGATGAGTATGAGCTTTTGTTTGGCGCGGACAGCAACCAGCCTACGCTAAACAGGGCGATAGCCTCACGCAACGCCCCGGGCTCGGTGTTCAAGATGGCGACGGGCTTCGCGGGGCTGATGGAGGGCAAGATTACAACGACGGAAACCATTTCCGATCACTCGCCGTATTACTATTTCGTCGAGGATCCCACGACCAAGGTCGAGCAGAACGCCCCGTCCTGTTGGGTGTCCAACACGTCGCGCCATGCAAACCTTACCCTGTCAAGGGCGATAACCGTGAGCTGCAACTACTACTTCTTCACCGTTGCCGACAGGGTGGGTATTGAGCGCCTTAACTACTGGGCGGGCAGGCTTGGACTGAAGGACACCACGGGGGTGCAGCTCCCGGGCGAGCTTTCTGTGCTTGTAGGCGGACAGAGCGCAAGGTATAATTATACTCTGCCGCTGTCCGAACAACAGAGCAGTATGCCAAGGCTTATCTATAACAGCATCTACGCTCATCTGAAGGAGATATTGACTCAGGCGGGCATGGAGGCCGACGCAAAGCAGTTAGAGTCCTGCGCCATTAAGCTGCTGCAGCTTCAGACGGGGGAGCAGCGCGAGCTTGGCGCAGAGATAAGGCAAGTGCTTCAGGAGGAGCTTAATATACCTTCCGGAATATCCCTGCTGCACACAAACTGGGTAGTACCTATCTCAACTTGGCTTGAGGAGCTTAGGTGGAAGCCTACATACACGATTCAGACGGGCATAGGTCAGGGCGTTGTACTGCTGACTCCGATCTCCTTGGCTCGCTACATATGCACGCTTGCCAACAGGGGATATGTCTATCAGGCCAACATAATAGATTCGGTGAGCTTCTCGGACGGAACGATATACAAGGAATATGAACCCGTTTTGGAGGACAGGATAGAAGCGCCGGATGAGTATTGGCAGGCCATACTTGAAGGTATGCAGGGCGTTGTGTCGCCTGAGGACGGCGGTACGGCTTCATCGGTGTTCTCGGCGGAGTTCACGGAAAAGTACCTTGATTTGCTCATAGGCAAAACGGGAACGGCGCAGACCTCGGCCGCGGGAGAGAGCATAGATATAGAGAACAACAGCTGGTTCGTTATCGCCGCTCCGCGTGAGGATCCGAAGATTGTCGTTGCGGTGTACATACCGAACGGGTATTCGGGAAGCTCCGGACATGTCGCGATAGAGGCTATTATGACTTATTGGATTGAGAACTGCATGGGCAACTAACAACGGTCGCGGCGACAAAACCGAGAAATGCAAAAAAGTGTTAAAATTTGTGTTAATAGCGGCTAAAAAGCTTGCAAATGACACGCGTTTGCCCTAAACTATAAACATGAGTAAGAAGACGCATAAACAAAAGGGCTTGATTCCGATGTTCCAAGAGACTTGGCGCAAGGTCAAGGCTTTTGTTGTGAGCATACCGGACAGGCTTCAAAAGCTTAATCTCACGCTCAGACGGATAATTGTCCTGGCGGCGTGCTTGATTGCGATAGTAATACCAACACTTATCATAGCAGCAATAGTAGGAGCCGCAAACGCAAAGGCAATGGCGGCCAAACCCGCCCCCACACAGATCGCTCTGCCGTCGGCAACGAGCGTTGTTCCACCGGTCACGCCCACGCCTACGACGCAGCCCACCAAGGAGGACGGAAACACCTATGCTCCGGACGAAACCTTGGAGCCGACGCCGTACGCGAGCGCTGTCAAGGTGCTTCAAAAGCGTGACGAGTGCGCGGAGGTCGCGGTTCTGCAATCGCGGCTTATGGAGCTTGGCTATCTTGATATAGACGAGCCTACAAACTATTTCGGAACCGGTACCGAATATGCCGTGAAGCTGTTTCAGCGTCAGCATGAGCTTCAGATAGACGGCATAGCGGGAGAACAGACCCAAGCCATTTTGTTTTCGGACGAGGCGCAGAAGTACTTTCTCAAAGAGGGCGCGGAGGGCGACGACGTAAAGATGCTTCAGAAGAAGCTGAACGAATTAGGCTATCTCGATGAAGCGGACATCGACAGCGTGTATGGCGCCGCTACCATCTCGGCGGTCAAGAGGTTCCAAAAGCGCAACCATCTGACGGATGACGGGCTTGCGGGAGAAAAGACCCTTGAGGTGATGTATTCCGACGATGCCGTAATCTCCTACGAGCTGTATAAGCAGCAGCAGGCGGAAGCGGCGAATAAGACGGAGGAGGTAAAGGAGGAGGAGAAGAATACTCCCACGCATAAGGAGCGCTTCCTCACCGCCGCCAAGTCCAAGCTCGGATGTGAGTATGTATTGGGCGATTCGGGGCCTGACACCTTCGACTGTTCGGGATTCGTGTATTGGTGTCTGAGGCAGGCGGGCGTGTCCTGCAAGCGGCTGAACGCTTCGGGCTTCTCCGGCAAGTCTGATTGGACGAAGATCACAGACATAGACGATTTACAGAAGGGCGATATAATCTTCTACCGCTCCGATGAAAGCGACAGGGTCTCCCATTGCGGCATATATGTGGGCAGCAATCAGATGATAGACGCGTCATCGGGCAACGGCAAGGTCGTGCGCCGCAGTCTTTCAAGCTATTGGAAACGCAACTTCGTGTGCGCAAGAAGACCTTGGAAATAAGGCGGGTTTCCCGCATAAAATGCAGTGTACGAAATAACAACAGGTAAATAATCAAGGCGGCTTTGATGATAGCAGAGCCGCCTTTTCATTGGAGCTTTAGCCGCTCTAAAAACCTATCCCGTACTCGCAATTCACCCCCCTTGTCATTCTGAGGCGGCGGCCGAAGGACCTTGCCGAAAACTAAGAAGTCAATATTCGCTCCTACCTCAACTCCGGTTGTCATCCTGAGGCGGCAGTCGAAGGATCTTGCCGAAAACTAAGAAGTCAACATTTGCTCCCACCTCAACTCCGGTCGTCATCCTGAGCTTATAGCGAAGGATCTTGCCGAAAACTAAGAAGTCAACCCGCGCACCCCTGTGAATCCCCTTGTCCCACGGGGGAGCGCCCCTTTCATCACAAGTCTGTTTCAAGATCCTTCGTCGCCCCGCTCCTCAGGATGACAACGGAGCTTCAGCCGCGAATACCAAACAAGCTTGAGAGCGGCTATAACCCCCTTGTCGTTCTGAGGCGGCAGTCGAAGGATCTTGCCGAAAACTAAGAAGTCAACCCGCGCACCCCTGTGAATCCCCTTGTCCCACGGGGGAGCGCCCCTTTCATCACAAGTCTGTTTCAAGATCCTTCGTCGCCCCGCTCCTCAGGATGACAACGGAACTTTAGCCGCTCTAAAAACCCATCCCGTATTCGCCTTTCAACCCCCTCGTCATCCTTCGTCGCCCCGCTCCTCAGGATGACAACGGGGTTATAGCCGTTCACCGTGACCGCCATACAAGTCGAACGCTTATACACGCCTTATTTTACTTCGCAGCGGCATCACCGCAGTCCTTGCCGCTTCAAGGACTTTTTACAAGAACTTACTTATTTCTTACACGGACGTTTTGCATTGGAGGTCATACTATGGTATAATAAATCGATTTTTCTCGATGAGGAGATATGGGCATAGGATGCAAATTGAAGGAATTATGGACAAGATCGAGCTCGAGCTGATGCGCAGACATCAGACCTCGCTCAGTGAAGCTACCGTTCATCAGCTTCATAACGCCCTTTCAGCGGTCGTTATGGATACCATCGCCGATACTTGGTACGAGAGCCGCCATGCGCATGAGCGCGTACGCGGCGCGTATTATTTTTCGGCGGAATACCTGATAGGGCGCATGATTTACAACAATCTCTACGCGTTGGACGTACTTGACGACGTCAAGGAAGCGTTTTTGTCAAAGGGCTTAAACCTTGCGGATTTCGAGGAGATAGACGATCCCGCGCTCGGCAACGGCGGCCTTGGCAGGCTTGCGGCCTGCTTCCTCGATTCCGCCGCGACGCACGACCTTCCGCTTGACGGCTATGGCCTGCGATACAAGTACGGCCTGTTCAAGCAGAGCTTTAGAGACGGCTATCAGGTCGAGAAGGCCGATGATTGGCAGCGCTACGGCGATCCCTGGAGCCGCCGCCGCGACACCCACGAGGTGCTTGTCACCTTCGCTGACCGCACCGTCAGAGCGGTTCCCTACGACATCCCCGTTATCGGCTATCACACCGGCAACATCGGGACGCTGCGCCTTTGGGAGAGCGAGGCCATTCAGGATTTTGACTTCCAACTCTTTAACGATCAAGAGTATGTTCTTGCCGTCAAGGAAAAGAACGCTGTCGAGGACATCACGAGGGTGCTTTACCCGAACGACACCACAAGGGAGGGCAAAAAGCTGCGCTTAAGGCAGCAGTACTTCCTCTCATCGGCGTCATTGCAGGATTTGCTGTTCCGCTTCAAGCGCGAGAACATCCCGATAGAGCGTTTTGCGGAGCATAACGCTATTCAGCTCAACGACACACATCCGGTTATCAGCATACCCGAACTCATTCGTCTGCTGATGAAGGAGGGGCTTGACTTCGACAAGTCTTTTGCGATAGCGTCGCAGACCTTCGCCTTCACCAATCACACGGTAATGAGCGAGGCTTTGGAGAAGTGGGACGCGGGTCTTATGCAGGAGCTTCTGCCTGAGGTGTTCGACATCGTCTACCGCATCAACGCCAAGCTTTGCGGCGAGCTTATGTCCAAGGGCATGGATTGCGGCAGCGTGGCCATCATCCAAGGCGAGAAGGTTCACATGGCCAACCTTGCCTGCTATTGCTCAAAGTACATCAACGGCGTCGCGGAGATTCACACGAACATCCTAAAGACCGATGTGCTGAAGGACTGGTATAACCTCTATCCCGACCGCTTCCAGAACAAGACCAACGGAATTACCCCGAGGCGCTGGCTGGGGTTGTGCAATCCCGAGCTTTCAGCGCTCATAGCCGCGAGGATAGGCGAGGGTTGGGTGACGGAGCTTGACGAGCTTACAAAGCTCAAGGCGTATATGTCCGACGATGACATAAGGGAGTTTGTCGCGGTCAAGCACAAGAAGAAGGAGCAGCTTTCAAAGCTCATTCTCCAACGCGAAGGGGTGGAGCTTCCGCCCGACTTTATGTTTGATGTACAGATTAAGCGTATGCATGAGTATAAGCGTCAGCTGCTGAACGCGTTCTCCATCATGGATATCTACTTCGGCATACTTGACGGCAGAATTACTAACTTTACGCCCACGGCTTTCATCTTCGGAGCCAAGGCCGCGCCCGGCTATATCAGAGCCAAGTCAATAATCAAGTATATCAACACCATCGCGGAGCTTATCAACAACGACCCCAGGGTCAACGACGTCATGCGAGTGGTGTTTGTGCAGAACTACAATTGCTCCTACGCCGAGCATATCATTCCCGCCGCCGACGTTTCCGAGCAGATATCCCCCGCGGGTACAGAGGCTTCGGGTACGGGCAATATGAAGCTGATGCTCAACGGCGCGGTAACACTCGGCACCTATGACGGGGCGAACATTGAGATATTCGAGCATGCGGGTGAGGAGAACAACTATGTCTTTGGGTACAGGGTTGACGAGCTGAACAGACTGCGCGGGGTATACAACCCCAAGACGGTATACGACTATGAGGTCAGGGTAAGGCGCGTGGTTGATACGCTCATAGACGGAACCATAAGCGACGGCGGCACGGGCGTGTTCGCTGAGCTGCATCGCTCGCTGCTCTTTGGCAGCGGTTGGGAGAAACCCGACTATTACTTCACTCTCTTGGAGCTGCTGCCCTACATAGACGCCAAGATGAAGGTGAACCGCGATTATCGCGACATCCTTGCATTCTCAAGAAAATGTATGATGAACACCGCTTCGGCGGGGCCGTTCTCATCCGACAGGACGATAAGGCAGTATGCGGACGAGATTTGGCATATTCGGAAGCTGCCCGAAATCAAGCCGCTGCGCCTGTTTTAGGCAGCGGGGATAATACAGCTGTCGAGGGTCGGATGAGTCCGACCCTTTTTATAGCGTTTAATTGTCAAAACTCGCCTATATGTGGATTTTTTGAAAAATCTAACTAAAAAAGCGAGCGATTTTGCCGGTTGTCTGCTATAATGCAAAATGTATTCTTATATGAAAGGAGAACATTGTTGAAGCGATTAATCTGTGCGGCTTTGCTAATCTGTCTGCTTCTGCCCATATGCCTTGCGGGATGCGCGAATGATTACGGTTCGGGCAGCGAGGTTTGTCTGCGCTTTATCGAGCTGCTGTACGAGGGAGACTACGCCTCCGCGTATGAACTCATAGATAACGACACGAAGAACCTGACGGGCGAAGCCACGACAAGGGGCGCCGCCATGATCTCCTATACGGAATTCGAAGCCAAGTATAAGAACATATTCGAGGCCATCAAGCTCACCGATATGAGCTATGTCATCAAGAACACCATAGACGGCCAGACTGCCGCGTCAGTCGATTACAGCGCGAGCTTTGTCACCGACATGGTGGGAACGCTGAACTATGATTACACCCTAAACGCTCAGTACAAAAACGAACGTTGGAACATTATGTGGACGCCCGCTCACATCTTCCCCATGATGGAGTGGGGCGACAACATACTAAGCGGCGTCAACCACCCCTCAAGGGGTGAGATTTTCGATGCGGAAGGCGAGCTTTTGGCGACCAACATGGCTCCGTTCACCGTTTACTGTACGCCGACAAAGATAGCCGCGGAGGACAAGGAAGCCTTTATCGAGGAGGTTCTTGCCATACAGGGCCTTGATCTTATAGGCTTGGAAGAAGCCGATGAGGAGCGTTATCTGCGCGACTTCGCAAACAGAACCAACCCCACAGTGGTCATAGCCATCATGTACCCCGACGAGGTGGACGACGCCCTGCGGGAGCGCATACTTGCCGTCAAGGGCTTGGGTATCGACACCAACGGCGCGTTGACCTCTACTGCGCTGCGTTACTATCCTTATGGGAACACGCTTTCACACATACTGGGCTTTGCCAGCGTCATTCAAAAGGAGGACCTCAAGACCTTCGAGGAGGAGGGCAACGAGTTTTACGACGGCGACAGCTGGCTGGGGTACGCCGGATTGGAGCTTGAATACGAGGAGCTGCTTCGCGGTTCCAAGGGCGCTTACGCCTACATTCAGGGCATGGACGGTACCAACCGATTGACGCTTTACAACATACCTGCCGTGGATGGACAGGATTTGCATCTTTCGGTCAGCGTCAGCCTGCAGCAGCGCGTCGAGGACGTTGTAACCACCATAGACTTCGATGATAATGTGACGGGAACCGTAATAGTGATGAACCCCAAGACGGGTGAGGTACAGGCGATGTACTCTTGGCCCGACTATGACCCTAACGACTTCTCACGAGGCAACTACACCGATGAGCAATGGACGGCCATGGAGCATGACCCGCAAACCCCGCTGCTGAACAGGGCGATACAGGGTTTGTATCCTCCGGGATCGACCTTCAAAACCATAACCGCCGCCGCGCTGCTTGAAACCGACACCTTCACAATTGACACCCTGTTCCCGGAGAGCAGCGAAACGGTCAAGTGGGATGTTTGGTATCCTTCGGCGGGCGGCGAGTTCGCGTACACCGGAATAACTCAGGTTACAAGGACGAGGAACACAAACCGTCATACGCCGATGAATATGTCTTCGAGTATCATAGACTCGGACAACCTTTACTTCGCTTACGGCGCGCTAAAGATGGGCTGGGAGGTATTCACAAAATATCTTGCCGGAATAGGCATGACCGAGTCAATACCCTTTGATGAATTAGGGACTCAGCCCGCGCAGATATACAACGCTGCGACCGAGGTCAACACCGGCACGGCGATGGACTACTTCAAGCTTGCCGCTTCGGGCTACGGTCAGGGCGAAATACTGATAACGCCGCTGCAGCTTGCAAGCTATCTCTCATGCTTTGCAAATGACGGCAACGTCATGGTACCCTATATTGTGGATTCAATATGGCAGGCGTCGGGCGTTGACTACAAGATGGTAGAGGAGCATGAGGTAAGCATATGGAAGACCGTTTGCAGCAAGTGGACGGCCGACACCATAGCTTCGATGATGGCTGACGTGTGCAAGCCCGCCGAGGAACACGGCGGCACAGGCAAGTACCTGAGGGTGTTCAGCTACAAGTGTGCGGGCAAGACAGGCACCGCTGAAATCGGCAAGAGCTTGGGCGAAAACAGCAGCGACAAAGAAAAGGAGCTTGCTTGGTTCATAGCCTATCGCTATACCAACAAGGATGGTACGCCGGTGGCCGACGAGGATCAGAGGCTTGTGCTTGTAATGCTTGAGATATCGCCAGAGTCGGTTTCGACAAACTATGCCGACACCAAGTCAGAGTATGCCCTGATGAAATTCCTGATAATGCAGGAGCTTTTGAAGGACGACGGGCTGACAGAGAAGCCCTACACCGAGGATATCATGAACAAGGGCTGAGCGATAAACGCCGCAAGCTCAAGGCGGCGTTGCTTCAGAGTAAAACGGTAGCAACGGCGGCGTTCGCCGCATAGGATACACGGGGGGAGAAAATGAAAACGATAGTATTTACGGGCGGGGGGACCGCCGGACACGTCACGCCCAATCTGGCGCTCATAGAGCGACTGGACAGGAGCGAATGGAATATTCACTATATCGGCACCGCGGACGGCATAGAGGCAAAGCTCATCGCCGACTGCAAGGGCATAGATTATCACGCCGTGGCTTGGGGCAAGCTTCGGCGTTACTTCAGCGTAAAGAACTTTACCGACCCCTTCCGCGTGATAAAGGGCTATTTTCAGTCGGTGAAGATAATGAAGGACGTCAAGCCTGACGTGCTGTTCTCAAAGGGCGGCTATGTATCCGTGCCTGTCGTTATGGCGGCAAGGGGAAAATGCCCTGTGATTGTGCATGAATCGGACTTCTCACCGGGGCTTGCAAACCGAATCGCCTCCAAATTCGCCGACACCGTATGCGTGTCCTTCCGCGATACGCTTGACAAGGTGCCAAAGAACAAGGGAGTGTATACGGGAACGCCCATTCGCAGCCGCCTGTTCACGGGCGACAGGGCAAGGGCACTCAAAATGACGGGTCTTTCGGGCGAAAAGCCCGTGCTGCTCATGATGGGCGGAAGCACGGGAGCGGTCGCGGTCAACGAAAAGCTAAGGCATGCTTTGCCTTTGATACTGAAGGACTTCGACGTAGTACATCTTACGGGCAAGGGCAATCAAAAGCCCGAGCTTGAGACAAAGGGCTATGTGCAGTATGAGTATATCAACGAGGAGCTGCCCGACCTCTTTGCACTTGCGGACATAGTGCTTTCAAGGGCGGGCGCGAACGCCGTGTTCGAGCTTGTCGCCCTGCATAAGCCCGCGCTGTATATTCCGCTGCCGCTTGAAGCGAGCCGAGGAGATCAGATACTAAACGCCAATTACTGCTGTCAGCATGGCTATGGCTTAGTGCTTATGCAGAGCGAGACCAACGACGAGACGCTAACACGCGCACTGTCAGAGCTGTACAACAAGCGTGACAGCTTCGTTTCAGCCATGAAACAGAGCGGAGGCTCGGACGCTGCGGACAATATTCTGAAACTAATTTTTAAGGCGGCAAAGGTATGAACGATATAGAGAATCCAAAGGACGCCGCGCTCGGCGAGTTTCTGTCGGAAAAGGTCAAGCAGGCGCGAACCAAGCTGGGCAAGGAAGAAGTCCTGCACGAGATAGGCGACGCGGAGCTGCTCAGGTCATGCTGCAAGCATAATGACCCCAAGGTACGCAAGAACGCATATCGTCTTATCGGGGCGTTGGAAAGCGCGGAATGCGCGAGCTGCCTGAAGGAAGCCCTAAAAAGCGAGACAACCCTGTATGCCATTCCGAGTCTTATCTTGGCGTTGGGCAAGCTCAACGAGGTGGACGCGGTGCGCGAGTATGTCCCGCCCGTGTCAACGGGCATTGAGACGGACAAGCATATAGCCGAGATCACAGAGGCCAAGAAGAAGGCGCTCCAACGGAGCGATAAGCCTGACATGACCATGATAACGAGTCTGTCGGAGGCTGAAACCTTCATTTGCGTTGCGCCGCAGGGCATGGAAAGCATATTGACCGAGGAGCTTTGCGAGCTTGGCTTTGAACCTAAGACGGTGCAAGGTCAGGTGATGGTCAAAACTGCCGAGGTCGCCGCGCTGAACCGTGCAAGCTGTATGTGTGAAGCGTTGATACCTGTGGCAAAGGGGATTGCTCAAACCCCTGAGGAGATTGCGGCGGCGGTGAAGGACAAGCTAAACTGTCCGTACAGGATAGAGCTGCGCGGCTACACCAAGGACAGGGCGAAGCTCATCAGGAGGGTCAGCGAGGCCATAGGCGGCGACAACAACCCGTCCAACTACGAGCGGGAGCTGCGTATAGTCTGCGATCTTGACAGGGCGGATTTGTACATACGCCTGTGGAACGTGGTTGATACGCGATACCCTTGGCGTGTGAATACTATACCCGCGTCGATGAGCGCCGCAAACGCCGCGGCCTTGGTACGATATGCGCACAGGTTTGAGCGCACGGAGTACCCGTCAGTGCTCGATCCCTTCTGCGGCAGCGGCACGCTGCTGTTCGCAAGGGCGGCATTGTCACCGTGCAGAGGTCTGCTCGGAGTGGATAAGAGCGGTTCGGCGGTATCGCTTGCGCGAAAGAACGCGGAGGCGGGGCGTGTCAAGGCAAGCTTCATTTGCAAGGATGCTACTAAGTTTCTCCCGCGTGACGGCTTCGACCTTGTGCTTGCCAACCTGCCGTTTGGCAACAGGGTCGGAACGCACCAGAGCAACCGCGATTTGTACCGCGCCTTTTTGCGCGTGCTTCCGAGCCTTTTGCGCCCTAACGGTATCGCCGCGCTTTATACCATGGAATACCACCTGCTTGAGCGCTGTCTTGAGCGCGAGAAGGGACTTCGTCAGGTTGACGTCATGCGCACTGAGGCGGGCGGGCTTTTCCCTTGGATATTTATAATTGACAAAGCAGATAATGATTGATAAAATAACCTTTTGATTGACAACACGGAGGACAGCATGGAACAGAAGAAAAAGTTCTACATGACGACAGCCATAACCTACACCTCGAGCAAGCCTCATATAGGCAACACCTATGAGGCTGTATTGGCGGACAGCATCGCCCGCTTCAAACGCTTTGAGGGCTATGACGTATACTTTCAGACCGGCACTGATGAGCATGGTCAGAAGATAGAGGAGAAAGCGGCCAAGGCCAACATGAGCCCGAAGGAGTATGTTGACGGTGTCGCGGCAGAGATACGCAGAATATGGGACTTGATGGGTACGTCCTATGACAACTTCATCCGCACGACGGACGAGGTTCATGTACATGAGGTTCAGAAGATGTTCAAGCGCTTCTATGAGCAGGGCGACATCTATAAGGGCAGCTATGAGGGCAAGTATTGCGTTCCCTGCGAGTCATTTTTCACGGCATCGCAGCTTGTGGACGGCAAATGCCCCGACTGTGGAAGTCCGGTTGTGCCGGCTTGCGAGGAGGCTTACTTCTTCCGCATGAGCAAGTACGCGCCAAAGCTTATTGAGTACATCAACACTCATCCCGATTTTATTCGCCCCGAGTCGCGCAAGAATGAGATGCTCAACAACTTCCTCATTCCCGGCTTGCAGGACCTTTGCGTGTCCCGCAGCAGCTTCAAGTGGGGTATACCCGTGGACTTCGATGACAGGCATGTGGTCTATGTTTGGCTTGACGCCCTTTCAAACTACATAACCGAGATAGGCTACAACTGCGAGGGCGAAAGCTCGGAGCAGTTCAAGAAGCTCTGGCCCGCCGACCTGCACCTAATCGGCAAGGACATAATCCGCTTCCATACCCTGTATTGGCCTATCTTCCTGATGGCGTTGGAGCTTCCGCTCCCCAAGCAGGTGTTCGGACACCCGTGGCTGCTTCAAGGCGAGGACAAGATGTCCAAGTCCAAGGGCAACGTGCTGTACGCCGATGATTTGGTCGAGCTTTTCGGAGTGGACGCGGTGCGCTTCTTCGTACTGCATGAGATGCCCTTCGACAACGACGGACAGATAAGCTTAAAGCTGATAACCGAGCGCGTCAATACCGAGCTTGCGAATGTTCTGGGGAACTTGGTAAATCGTACCATTGCCATGAGCCGCAAGTACTTTGACGGCATGGTCGAGCCGAGCGGCGTTACGGCGAGCGTAGACGAGGATTTGAAGTCGGTTGTGACTTCGACCGCAAAGCAGGTTCAGGCGAATATGGATGAGCTTCGCGTAGCCGACGCCATAAGCTGCGTGTTCGCCCTGTTCCGCAGATGCAACAAATACATCGATGAGACGACACCGTGGCTGCTTGCCAAAACCGAGGAGGGCAAGGAAAGGCTGCACGAGGTTCTGTACAACCTTATCGAGAGCATAGCGATAGGCGCGAACCTCCTTTTGCCCTTCCTCCCCGAAACCGGCAAGCGAATACTTGAGGAGATCAACGACAAGCCCCGCGACTTTGACAGCTTGGGCGTATTCGGTCTGTATAAGGGCGGCACGAAGGTCACGGACAGCCCGACGATACTGTTCGCAAGGCTGGACTATGCACAAATTGAGGAGAAAGCGTTGGAAAAGGGTATGATCACCATTGAAACAGAGGCAAGGGCAGAGGAGACGCAAGCCTCAAAGCCCGAGACGGAGCCGACTGCAAAAGCACCCGCCTATCCGGAGATTAAGCCTGAGATCAGTTATGACGAGTTTGCCAAGATGGACTTTAGGCTTGCAAAGGTTTTGGACTGCGAGGAGATCAAGAAGTCCAAAAAGCTCTTGAAGCTCACGGTATCCATAGGCTCAGAGACGCGCACAGTGGTTTCGGGCATAAAGAAATGGTACAAGCCCGAGGACTTGATAGGCAAGACTGTCGTTATGGTAGTCAACCTCAAGCCCGTCAAGCTTGCGGGCGTTGAGAGCTGCGGTATGATACTCTGCGCTTCGGACGCGGACGATGAGAATCTTGCTTTCATAACCCCAGCACAGGACATGGAGGAGGGACTTACAGTTCGCTGATATGGAGATACGAGAGGAACAAGGGCGCGATAAGACCAAAGGAATAAAGGCATTTCTTGCCGATCCCGATATTTTGGGTGGTCTGATTTCTGCTGTCTGCGCACTCATTCTTATAGTGATGTGTGTGCTGCTGATACTCAACGACCCGATAGAGAACCCGATAAGCTTCAGCGCGGCGGCTTTGGAGCTGCTGCTGTTTATCACGCTGGGCGCAAGGTTCATGCCCTGTTGGATAAGGGCGTGGAGCGGAAAAGCCGTAAAGCGTGATTACGCCGATCAGCGCGGCTGGAAGGTGTTCGCCATAATCTTCGTCATCGCCTTGGCTTCAAGGCTGCTTGTGTACATGGCGGCGTGGGGCATACAGATAGTCCAAAGCGAAAGCCTAAAGAGCCTGCCCGATGCGATTCAGTACTGGAGGCACGGCGACGCCTCGCATTACCTGTACCTGGCGGAGAACTGGTATTCCACCGACATGGCAAGCTCGGACGCCTTGAGATTGGTGTTCTTCCCGCTGTACCCTCTGCTCGTTCGCGGGCTTGGGTTCATAATCGGGGATTACTTCGTGTCGGGGCTTGTCATCTCTGTGCTGTCGTTCTCGTTAGCGGCATACCTGCTGTTCCGCTTGGCTTCGCTCGATATGTCGGCGGGCGGCGCGTTCAGGGTGCTGAAGTATTTATGTATACTGCCTGCCGCTATTTGGTTCAACTCACCCATGACCGAGAGCCTGTTCCTGCTTTTGAGCGTGGGATGCTTCTATGCGATGCGCAAAAAGCGTTATCTAATAGCGTGCTTAATAGCGATGCTGGCCTCCGCTTCGCGAGTGGTGGGCGTGGTGCTGATGGTTCCGCTGATATTTGAGATGGTAATCGATCTTGTCACCGCCAAAAAGAGCGGCGAAAGGATTGCACTCAAGACCCTTGAGTTTGTGGGCGAGCTTCTGATAGTACCGCTGGGCTTCGTTTCATATCTTGTGCTTAATCAGGTCATAAGCGGAAGTCCTCTCACCTTCCTGACCATACAGTCCGAGCATTGGGGTCAGCATATATCGTTCTTCATCAATACCGTAAGGTACCAATGCGATTACCTCCTGAGGTATCTTGCCGACAACGATATAGAACACGCTGTGGGACTGTGGATTCCCAACATCATCGCCATCTTTGGCTCTCTGGGCATAATGGCGATTTCCGCAAAGCGCCTGCGCCCGTCGTATGTCGCATACTTTATCGCATACTTCATACTGTCAACCGGCACAAGCTGGCTGCTGTCGGCGCCAAGGTACCTCGTTGTGTGCTTTCCCATAGCGTTGGCGTTGGCCGACCAAAGCAGGAAAAAAGCCGTGGACGTTATTTGGACAATTGTGTGCGCGGCGGGGCTTATCGTTTACCTAATCGCCTTCCTTTCGGATTGGCAGGTGTTTTAGCGATATTGTCGGCGTAATATAGGACTATACCAAAAGCCGCTGCAAGACGAACTTGCGGCGGCTCTTTGTATGCTTTTTCGGCAGACCTCGCGCTTTGCGCTTCGTTGTCATTTTATGTTTGCGCTCAACGTAGAATACGACAAAACGGATTGGAGGTCGGATATGGATATAGAGAACATGAAGGTCAAGGAGCGCAGGGAAGCGGGCTCTACGGTGTCGAAGGTGCAGTTCAAGCTGAAAGACGATGAACCAAAGCCCAAGAACGGAAGGCACGAGGCCGGGTTTTGGAGCATGACGGTAAAGATAGGGCTGTGCGTCGCTGCGCTCGCGCTTGCATTAATACTTCGCTTGACGGGCGTGGGCAAGACGGCCAAAACTATGACACAGACCGCGCCCACAGCCGACACAATGGGGGATTTGACCTTTGTAGAGGCGTCGAATGACACGCTGCTGCTGCAAACGGGCAAGTGGGGAACTCCCGTGGCGGCGTCGGGCGTGAGCCTGAGGAACGACGGGAAGCTGCTGTGCTTCACGGCGGCGGGGAACGCGGTCTACTGCTGCTTCGATGGGGTGGTACTGTCCGTCGGTACGGATGAGACGCTCGGCGACTATATACGAATAGGTCATTCGGGCGGAATAGAGAGCGTATGCTACGGCTTTGACGCGGTGTTTGTGGCGGCAAAGGAGGAGGTTCCCGCGGGCGCGGTCTTAGGGTCGGTGGAGTACGGCAACGAACTGTATATGGCCATATATCGAGACGGGGAAGCGTTGAACGCGGTGGACTTTATCGACGTCAGTATAGGCTGACAATGCGCGTTTGCACTCTGCGCGAAACGGAGCTTAGGGTCAATCCCACCGTAATTATCGTCCCGCTGTGGGCTTTGATTGCGGGAGAGGCTTGGACGCTCGTCTGCTCCGTCATCGCGCTCACTTTGCACGAATGCGCCCATGCCTTGACCGCAAGACAGCAGGGGATAAGGATTTCAGTTCTTACGATATATCCAATGGGCGCGGTGATGGACATGGACGGACGTGATATAACTCCGTCCATGGAGTGCAGGACGGCGGCGGCGGGGCCTATCGTGAGCGTCACGGCTTGCGCCTTAAGCTTCGCCTTCGGCTGTCTTGTACCGCGCTGCCTTGAGCTTCTAAAGCCCTTCATCTACGCTAACGCGATAATCGCCGCTGTCAACCTTTTGCCCTGCTTTCCCTTGGATGGAGGGAGGATGTGCGAATGCCTGCTCCTGCGCTTTCTGCCGCCCAAGACGGCGGCAAAGATATGCATATATATGGGTTTAGCCTTGGGAGCGATATTGGCGGCTGTCGGGGTGTTCTTCACGGTATACGGGCTGTTCATGCCTGTGCTTTATATGCTTGCGGGGTTCATATTGACGGCGGCGATAAAGGAAATAATACATTTGCCGGAGAAACAGGTTTCCGCCCTGCTCACAAGGAGGAGCGCGGTAAAGCATGGCAAAAGTGTTGCGATGAAGCTGAGCATAGCGCACGGCGCGATGCGCTGCGACGAGGCGCTTCGCTGCTTATGCGGCTCGGATTACCATATACTGCGAGTGGTGGACGACAGGATGCAAAGGCTTGGGGAGTTGGACGAGAACGCTGTCTTGGACGGCATAGCAAGGTATGGGTCGAACCTGTCCCTTGGAGAGCTGCTTGACAAAGGAAGTAAAAGCTGAATGTTGTGCAGCGGCGTGTCATGAGCCACGGGAGCGGCGCATAACATTAACTGCGGACAAGTATTGATCGGAGGATGGTTTGATGCACTGGAAGGAAGTAATACTGCCCCTGCTCCCCAAGAGGGCCGCGGACACATTGAGACTGCTGAACGATGACGTCAACCTCACTGAGATAAGGCTTAGGGCGGGCATGCCTATGCAGCTATTAATCAGCGGCGAATCACGGCTCATATACGACCTGCACGGCAAACCCATGCTCGGCTACAACGAGTGCGAAGGGCTGCTGTCCGCTATATGCGGCCGCTCCGTATACGCTTGGGAGGAGGAGCTGAGGCAGGGCTTCATAACGCTCGAGGGCGGCTATCGTGTTGGCGTGGCGGGGCGGGTCATTCGGGACAGGGACGAGATTGAACGCATATGCAAGATAACCTCCTTTTGCTTTCGCATAGTGCGGGAGCACAGAGATGTTTGCGTGCCGCTCCTGCCAATGATAAGCGAGGACGGGAGGCTGCTCTCTACGCTCATCGCTTCGCCTCCGGGCTGCGGAAAGACCACAATGCTGAGGGATCTCATTCGAAAGGCATCAAACGGCGAGGACGGGCTGAACCCCGTGAAGGTTGCGGTGGCGGATGAACGCTTCGAGCTGTCGGGCAGCTCACAGGGCAGGGAGGGATTTGATCTCGGGGTGCGAACGGATGTGATGAGCGGTATTTTGAAGAGCAGCGGAATGACGCGGCTCGTGTGTACCATGTCGCCCGAGGTGATAGCGGTGGACGAACTTAGCCGCGACGAGGACGCGGAAGCGGTGCTGGACGCGTTCAGCTGTGGCGTGATCGTGCTTGCGACGGCTCACGCGAAGGGCTTGAAGGAGCTGCTTTTGCGCCCCGCCATGCGCAGACTTTATGAAGCCGCCGTGTTCAAAAGGTATGTTCTGCTCTGCGGGATTGGGCAGATAGCCGAGGTCAGAGACGAGGGCATGAGCGCCTTGGGGCAAGCGCAGTGAAGACTGTGGCGATACTGTTGACCTTCATCTCCTGTTGGGGGATGGGGCTTGCGTACTCGGCCCAAAAGCGCGCACGCTGCGGAAAGCTGCGAAGCCTGATAAGCGGGGTAAGGGATTTCGTACAAAGGCTGAGCTATTCAAGAACGCCTTTATGCGATCTGATTGACGACATGGAGCGGGACGAAACGAGGGAGCTATTGGAAGTATATCTAAAGAGCGGAGCAAAAGCGGCGGCGGATTGCATGGACTGCTTACAGCAAAGGGAAAAGGACGCATTGAAGGAGTTCTTAAGCGGACTTGACGCCATGGGTGCGGAGCAGCTGAAGGAGAAGGCGCAATGGCTGCAAGCCACGTTAACGGACTGCCTTGCCGAAGCGGAAAGCGAGGCCAAGGGTAAAGGCAGGGCCGCAAGCGCGATAGGGCTAATAGGCGGCGCGGCGCTTGCCGTGCTGATGCTCTGACGCTTGGAGGGCCGATATGGAAATTACCGCGTTGTTCAAGATTGCGGGCATAGGCCTGCTTACCGCCATAGTGGTTCAGGTGCTGAAGCAAAACGGCAGGGACGAGCTGGCGACTGTCGCGGCCGTGGCGGGGCTTATAGTCGGCATGGTGATGATACTCAATATGCTGTCGCAGCTCATGGACAGCGTAAGGCAGATTTTCCAGCTGTATTAGGGAGGGACGAATGAGGATAGCGGCGATGCTTATCACGGCCATAACGGGAACAATTATGGCTTTGATTCTGAAGAACATACGCCCCGAGGCGGCGTTTGCCTGCGGGATAGTTACCGCCGTGATACTCATGACCGAGGCGCTGAGCTACATTACGGGGATAGCCGACGCCGTTTTTGAGTTCGCCGCACGTTACGGCGTGAATTCAGAGTACATCGCCTCTCTTGCAAGAATAGTCGGCATAACCTGTCTTGCTCAGTTCGGGGTGGATACCTGCAAGGACGCGGGGCAGACGGCGATAGCCTCCCAGTTAGAGCTTTGCGGGAGGGTACTGATAATCGCATTGGCGTTGCCCGCCGTGGTGACGTTGATGGAGCTTGGGGCTTCGCTTCTCGGAGGTCTGCAATGATTGCTTTGCCGTCAGCAGTATGGTGGGGCAACGATACGCCAACGCCTGTGCCGACGCCGGACATAGGAGGAGAGGCGGGAGATTTTGTTGAGTACATCATGGAGAACACCGACCTTAAGGCTTGGGACGTCTGGTTCTTCGGCAATTCTGACAGCTTTGGCGGGACTTGGGGCGTAAAGCCCTCAGACCTCTTGCCGCAGCTCATGGGCGGGCAGGGTTCTTCCAATGACGCTGTGAGCCTTGTTTGGGGTCTGATAACGGGGATGCTTTCCGGGGTTGTTGGGGTCTTTCTGATGTACATAGGCCTTGCCGTGATAAAGAGCCTGATAAACGGAATGCGCCCCAAGGGAACCTTGCCCCAAACCGCGTCAAGCGTGATAAGGGTGTTCGCGGGACTGACCGCGCTTGCCGCCGTATGGGGGGCGGTGACAAGCTGTAAGGAATGCCTGTTGGGACTTGGAAAGCTGTCGGGAGTGCTGGCGCTCGTGCTGCTTGGACTATTAACGCTGTTTGGAATGGGTTCAAGCGCGATAGCGCAGCAGGCGGCGATGACGCTGTATGGCAGTACGGTAATCGGATGTCTTTCAAAGCTGGTACTGCCACTGGCGGCGGCGGGCGGGATAATGGGAGCGCTGGGGGCGTTTGGCAAGGAGCTGCACACGGACGGCTTTGGAAAGCTTTGCCACAAGGCCTGCAAGTGGATCATCGCGTTGATTTCCGCCGCATACTTTATCATGACAGCGGTAAGGGGCATAAGCGGAGGGGCGGCTGACAGCGTGCTGCTTCGCACCACCAAGCTTGCGGCGGGGGGGCTGCCATTTGCGGGAGGACTGGTCTCGGACTCCTTGGAGACGGCGTTCGCCTGTATGAGATTGGTGAAGAACGCCGTTGGGTCTGTCGCCGTGCTGCTGGCTTTGGGGTATGTCGCAAAGCCTGTGATACTGCTGCTGCTGCATGGGCTGGCCCTGAGGATGGCGGCCGCGCTGTCAGTACCACTTGGGGCGGGAGGGCTGTCTCCGGTATTCGTTCAGATAGCCGATATGCTTTCGGTCATCCTGTCGATATTAGTGGCCGCGGCCGTCCTGCTCTGCGTGTGTGTGGCGGGAACAGCCCTGCTGTTATAGGAGAGTTATGGATAAAGCTTTGAGCTTGATGCTGAGTTTTTTCACCACGGCGGCCGCCCTTGGGATGGTAAGCTCACTCTTGGGCGCGCTGCCGGTGGACGGCGCTTTGCAAAGGAGCGGCAGAACGGCGTGCGGACTGCTGTACGTCTCACAGCTTTGCCTGCTGCTCTTTGAGCTGCTGAACGAATGGGGGATAGGATGATTAAGAAACTCACGGATTTTGTTAAGGGTCTGGGCAAGAAAAAGAGCATAGCCCTCTATGTCGCAATGCTTGCCGTGGCGTTGGCGCTGTATTTTCTGTCAAGCTATACTGGCGGAATGTCGTGCGTAAAAAGCGAAAGCAAGACCCAAGCGACACAGCAGAGCGGAGACGATATGGAGCAACGGCTTGTGCGGGTGCTGTCGTGCATACGCGGGGCGGGTAAGGTGGAGGTCATGGTGACCTATGAGACAACGGACGAGGTAGTAACAGCGATGACGCGACAGATCGACGAGCAAAGCTCAGGGACGGAGGGGCAGAGCGGCAGCACCTTCATCGAGCAGCGCAGCGAGACTGTGCAGCCCGCGACTATTACGACAGAGAACGGACAGGAGGCGATAGTACTCTACAAGCGCGAACCCGAACTGCGCGGGGTCGTAGTGGTGGCGCAGGGCGCGGCGGACTTGACGGTACGCCTTAACTTACAGCGTGCGGTACAGGCTGTGACAGGGCTGCCGCTGTGTGCAATCGAAGTTCTTGAAATGGGATATGACGAGGATTAGCCGCATACAATACAGCAAATAAAAAGGAGGACGGTATGAAAAAGTTCGATCTCAAGAAGGTGTTCAACAAGCGTATAATAACGTTGGTGGCGGTATGCCTGCTGCTTGTGGGAGCGGTCGGGGCAAACGTGTTGCTGTCGAATAAGGATAAGGACGGCGAGCAGGACACACCGCAAACGGAGCAGGTCAGCTCGGTTACAAACACGTCGGGACAAAGCTTCTTTGATGTGTTCCGCGACGAGCGCGACAGCGTCAGAACTCAGGAAATAGCCTACTTGGACGCAATTGTGGCACAGGGAGCGGACGAGGCTACGATATCGGACGCGCAGCAGCAGAAGCTTGATCTTGTGTACTGCATGGAGCTGGAGGTCACCTGCGAGAATCTCATCAAGGCGAAGGGCTTTGAGGAGGTAATAGTGTCCATGCACAAGGGCAGCGTAAACGTTATAGTCGGTACGGAGTCGCTTACCGACGAGCAGGTTGCGCAGATCCTTGACATAGTGCTGCGCGAGACGGGCGAGGCCGCGGAGAACGTCAAGGTCTCAACGGCACAATAGCAAGAAATACTTCAAGATATCACAAAAACTTTGAAATGCGGCGTTTACTTTCGTCTCCGACTGTGATATACTCACAATGTAAAAAAATTCAACTCACAAAAGGAGGCAGCAACCATGGAAGACAACAAAATGACTGTTGAAAATGCAGTTGGCGGTAAGATAGTGTTTGCGGATGACGTTGTAGCTACCATAGCGTCTTTGGCAACCGAGGATGTAGAAGGTGTTGCGGGTCTTAGCGGAACGGCTATCGAAGGCTTGTCCGAGAAGCTCGGCAAGAAGAGCTATACCAAGGGTATCAAGGTTGAAGTAGGCGAGCAGGAGTGCGCGGTCGATTTGACGCTCATCGTCAAGTATGGCTTCCGTATTCAAGAGGTTTGCAAGAACGTTCAGGACGCTGTCAAGTCCTCAATCGAGACTATGACCGGACTTAAAGCCGTCGAGGTCAACATCTATGTACAGTCCGTCACGTTCCCGACCGAGAAGGTTAAGGAGCCTGCGCCCAAGGCGCCCGAGCCCGCTCCGAGAGTAAAGTAGTCTGACGGGCAAGAGCAATACTTGAAACATAACAGAACGGCCGCCGTTCAAGCTTTTAACTAAGAGCGGCGGCATGGTCGGGTTTTTGTTGTAATCGGCAAAGGAAAGGATAGACAAATGAGAATTATTGACAAGATCCTGCTGGTGATGCTGGCCGTGCTGACCATCCTGATGAGCGTGTTCATGGTGCTTTTGTCGTTTGACGTGGCCATGCCGCTCTCGGATTACGAACTGAGCATTATTTGCTACTGCGTGGCGGGCGTTATGACCGTTATTTCATTCCGCATGTTCTTTGCCATAGGTTCGGGTAAGAGGGGCGCACAGAAGCCGAATGGAGCCTTGGTACAGAGGACTGATATCGGGAGCGCTTTTATTTCCCTGTCGGCTATAAACGCCATGGTTCAAAAGCAGGTTAAGGCGAATAAGCAGGTACGCGACTGCGCGAGCGAAGTCTATACCAAAGACGAGGACGGAGTATTCATCAGGCTAAAGCTTCAGCTTATGCCCGATACCAAGATAGTCGAGTTGTCCGCCGAGTTACAGTCACAGCTCAAGAGCTATATCGAGAGCATGAGCGGCATCACGGTGCTTGACATCGAGATTCTTGTCGAGGCGAGCAACACCGCGAACCAAGGCCGCGTAGACTAAAGCGGGTGGAAGTCATGAAGGAATTCTTTGCCGAGCATAAATGGCTTGTAGTCTGCGTTTCGACAGCGATAATCGTAGGAGTGATGCTGCTGACACTTGGGTTTTGGCGCACGCTGCTTTTAACTGTGCTGATAAGCATAGGAACCTTCTTCGGAATAATGCTTGACAAGGGCGGCGCACAGGCCGTGAGCGATTTCTTTAAAAACTTGTTCGGAAAGGGTAATGTATGAACCGTTCAATGGCGCGAGAGCTTGCCATGAAACTGCTGTACTCAAGGTCGGTCGGAGGCGACGACACCTTTGAGTGCGTAAAGGAACAGTCCGAGATAACGGCAGGCTTGAGCGAGGAGGATATGGAGTTCGCTCATGACATCATAAACGGCGTCACGGAGAACGCCGCGAGGATAGACGAGCTGATCGATGAGTCCTCCAGCAACTGGAAGGTGTCGCGTATGCCCAAGGTGGATCTGTGTATTATGCGCATTGCCGCCTTCGAGCTGTTGTATCAGCCAAACATACCTTATGCCGCGACGGTGAACGAGGCGGTAGAGCTTGCCAAACGCTACGGCGACGGCGGCACACCCAAGTTCGTCAACGGTGTGCTTGGAGCTATAATAAAGAAGCTGCCCCAATAACGGAAAGCTTCATAAAATCTATGACGGAAATACTCGGCGCCGTTCGTTTTGTCGAACGGTGCTTTGTACGATAAGGGGAACGATGGAGCTAAATCCCGTGTTCAGCGTTTCGGAGCTGAACGAATACGTCGGAACGCTGCTGACGATGGATGACAATTTGGCCAACCTCAGTGTGAGGGGAGAGATCTCCGGACTTAGGAAACAAAGCTCGGGGCATATCTACTTCGTGTTGAAGGACGCCGAAAGTCAGGTGCGCTGTGTGATGTTCAAACAGAATGTGCTGCGGCTGCGATTTATTCCAAGGGACGGTATGCAGGTGACGATTAGCGGCTATGCCTCCCTGTATGAGCGTGACGGCAGCTTTCAGGTGTACGCCGTTTCGCTTGCCAAGGAGGGCGAGGGAGATCTTTACAGGCAGTATTTGCGGCAAAAGGAGGAGCTTGAAAGGCTTGGTTGGTTCGACGCCGAGCACAAGAAAGCCATTCCATCCTTACCGCGCTGCGTTGGTGTGGTGACGTCCCCCACAGGGGCGGCGCTGCAAGACATAAAGAAGGTTTTGTCACGCAGATTTTCGAATATGCCGCTTGTGCTGTATCCCTCTTTAGTACAGGGCGATGGTGCTGAGGACGAGCTTTCGGCGGCCATCAACAAGGCTTCACGCGAGAAACGCTGTGATGTGTTGATAGTCGGAAGGGGCGGCGGCAGCATGGAAGACCTTTGGGCGTTCAATCTGATGAAGGTTGTGCAATCCGTGCATGAGTGCGAGATACCTGTTATTTCGGCGGTTGGGCATGAGACCGATTTCACGCTTACCGACTTTGTCGCGGACTTGCGCGCACCCACGCCGTCGGCGGCGGCGGAGCTGGCCGTTCCCGAATTGGATGCTCTTTTGAACCGCCTTGCGTCGGTGGGAGATAGGCTTATGAGTGCGGTGCAAACAGGGATAATGCGAAAGCGCGAGCGGCTGTCCATGTGCGCGGCGGATAAAGCCTTTGTCAAGGTCGAGCACAAGCTTGACGGCTTGCGGCAGAGGCTGTCTACGGACAAGGATTTGTTGATACGGGCGGCGGTTTCGGCATCAACAGCAAGGCGCGCAAGCATAGAGCTGATGTACGGCAAGCTCTCCGCGTATGACCCCAAGCGCACACTTATGCGCGGGTTCGCTTTCGTAACGGACGAAGGCGGAGCGGTGGTTGCAAAGGCAGAGGGTATTGACGGGGGACAGGCTCTGAATATGAATTTCATAGACGGAGCAATAAATGTTATCGTGAAGGATGTAGGTAAGGCCGATGGAAGAAACGTTTGAACAGAAGCTGAATAAGCTTGAGGGGATTATCACAGCCCTTGAGGGCGGGCAGACCTCCCTTTCGGAGATGATGGAGCTGTACGAACAGGGTGTAAAGCTGTACCGAGAGTGCGGCGCTCAGCTCGAAGATTTTGACAAACGCTTAAACGAGCAGGCAAGCGGTGATAAGTGATGAACGAGACCGCAGCGTTAATTGACGCGGAGCTGACAATGCTCTGCGAAAGCCATATTCGCGGGGACAGGCTTCAAAAGACGGTCTTGTATGGACTTATGAGCGGGGGCAAACGCCTGCGCCCATGCTTGGCTGTAAAGAGCGCGGAGCTTGTTGGAGGCGGAGTAAAGGACGCCCTGCCCTTTGCCTGCGCCATAGAGCTTATTCATTGCTATTCATTGGTGCATGACGATTTGCCCGCAATGGACAATGACGACATGAGAAGGGGAAAGCCCTCATGCCATAAGGCCTGCGGTGAAGCTAACGCCATACTTGCGGGCGACGCAATGCTGACCTTAGCCGCCGAAACGCTTGCCGAGGTTTCGGGCAAGGACGACGCCAAGAGCAGCGTGTTTCGCGGAGCTATGGATATGGTGGAGGGACAGGTCGAGGACCTTGAAAACAGGGTTTACGACGGCAAGTCCATCCTGGAGATGTACGCGAAAAAGACCGGAGCGCTTTTTGTCGCTGCGGTGCGGTCGGGTGCGCAAAGCGCGGGATGCCATATAGCGGAGCTTACCGCCCTGACCGAGTTTGCGAGGAGCTTTGGACTGATGTTTCAGCTTGCCGATGATTTCGCGGACGCTTTGAAGGACAAGGAACAGGGCAAGCAGACCTATCTTTCCATAGCGGGCAGAGAGGCCGCCGCGAGCTTAATGCATGACTCCGCCAATCGCGCAAGGGCCATGCTCAAAGGCTTTGACGGACAAGCCGCAGCGGAGCTTTGCAACCTGATAGACAGTATTTCGGGAGCGGAGAAATGACTTATAAGGTTTTGGACAGGATCAACGGACCCGAGGACGTAAAGAAGCTGAGCGCCGACGAGCTGACGCAGCTTTGCTCGGATCTTCGCGCCTGCATGATAGACACCGTGTCCAAGAACGGCGGACATTTGGCGGCGTCCTTGGGTGCAACAGAGCTGATTGTAGCCCTGCATAGGAGCTTCGACAGTCCCACGGACAAAATTGTTTTCGACGTAGGGCATCAGGCGTATGCGCATAAGCTGCTCACGGGAAGGCGCGAAAGCTTTACGGGCTTGCGCAGGAGCGGCGGCATTTCGGGCTTTCCAAAGCGTGAGGAGAGCTGCCACGACGCTTTCAATACCGGCCACGCATCCACCTCCATTTCGGCCGCGCTTGGCATGGCGCGAGGCATGAAGCTGGAGGGCAAGGAGGGCAGGGTGGTCGCGGTCATAGGCGACGGAGCCATGACCGGCGGCATGGCCTACGAAGCCTTGGACGACGCGGGAGCTTCCAAGACCCCGCTTATAATAGTTTTGAACGATAACTCCATGTCCATATCGCCGAACGTCGGAGCTATGCACCGCAGCTTGGACAGTATGCGCATAAGCCGCGGCTACAACAGGTTCAAGCAGTTCATTGTAAGAAGCTTGGACACCGGCAAAGTCGGCAAGTGGATGTCCGATCATATGCAGACACTCAAAAACAGGATCAAGCATTTTCTCATGCCCAACCTCTTGTTTGAGGAGCTGGGCTTCACCTATATAGGTCCCATCGACGGGCATGATATCGCAAGGATGACAAAGCTGTTCACCAAGGCGAAGGAGCTTGATCACCCCGTAATAGTGCATGTTCGGACGCAAAAGGGCAAGGGCTACACCTTCTCGGAGAACGACCCGGAGAAGTTCCATGGGATAGGCGCGTTTTCTATAAGCACAGGCGAGGTCAATAAACGCGGAGCTATGGGTAACTCCAAGGTGTTCGGAAACGCTTTATGCGAGCTTGCAAAGAAGGACGAGCGTATAGCGGCGGTGACGGCGGCCATGCCGAGCGGCACGGGCTTGACGGAGTTTGCAAAGCGCTTCCCCGACAGGTTTTTTGACGTAGGAATAGCGGAGCAGCACGCGCTTACCATGGCGGCGGGAATGGCGACTACGGGAGCAAGACCCGTGGTGGCCATATATTCAAGCTTTTTGCAGAGGGGCTATGACCAGATTCTGCATGACATATGCCTTATGAAGCTGCCTGTCGTAATCTGCGCGGACAGAGCCGGTCTTGTGGGCGAGGACGGCGAGACGCATCAGGGCGTATACGACGCGGCGTTCTTTTTGACCATGCCCAACCTTGCGATATACTCACCCGCAACCACGGGTGAGCTTGAGGCCATGCTGAAGATGGCGCTTGAGCGCGAGGAACCCTGCGTAATTCGATATAATCGCGGAGTGCTGCCGAAGCTTGAAGTGCCTACGGAATTGAGCTTTGGCAAGTGGGCTGTGCTGAATCCCATTTCGGATGTAAACATTATTTCAACGGGGACTATGGCTCCGCTTGCTCTTGAGGTCGCAAAAAAGCATGGCGTGGGCATGATACACGCAAGGTTTTTGCAGCCTGCGGACAGCGAATTGTTGGATGAGCTGAAGCAAAGACACGCCAAGGTTTTGGTGGTTGAGGAGAATATCCCCGCTCTTTGCGTTGTAGTAACACTGAAGCTCAACACCTGCCGTGTCGAGACGCTTGCGCTGCCGAGAACGCCTATCACCCACGCATCGGTCACGCAGCAGCGTGAGAAGTACGGGTTTACGGTTGAGGGCATAGAAGCCGCGCTGTCGCGCTTGCAGGGGGACGAAGCATGAAGCAGCGGTTGGATGTCGCCATGACGGAGCTGGGGCTTGCACCTTCAAGAGAACGCGCTCAGTCACTGATAATGGCGGGCGTGGTGCGGGTTAACAACATAAAGGTCGATAAGGCGGGAAAGCAGGTAAGTGAAGGCGATACCATTACCGTAATAGAGGACGCTATACCCTTTGTCAGCAGAGGCGGGCTAAAGCTGCAAAAGGCTATGGACAGCTTCGGCTTGAGCTTGGAGGGCAAGCGCTGCGCCGATATAGGAGCTTCGACCGGCGGGTTTACCGACTGTATGCTAAAGCACGGAGCAGCGGAGGTTTTCGCCATTGACGTGGGTTACGGACAGTTGGATTGGAGCCTTCGGACAAACGAGCGGGTTAAGGTCATGGAACGCACAAACGCAAGGTTTATGGAGCCATCTTGGTTTGGTCTGCCGCTCGACTTTGCATCCATTGACGTTTCCTTCATTTCGCTAAGGCTCATATTGCCGCCGCTGTATGACTGCCTTTTGGAGGGCGGGAAGGTGGTGGCGCTCATCAAGCCGCAGTTCGAGGCCGGCAAAGCCGAGGTCAAAAAGGGCAGCGGGGTTATACTCAGCGAGCAAATTCACGAGAGGGTTTGCACGGAAATCATGGAGTTTGCATCGGGCTTGAATTTCACGGTAGAGGGGCTTGCATTTTCTCCCATAACCGGCCCCAAGGGAAACATCGAGTTTCTTATCTTACTTCAAAAGGGTGGGTGCGAAAATGTCACAGATCCTGGCGATTTTCGAATGATTTCCCAAAATGTGGTGGAAAACGCGCACAGGGAGCTAAAATAAATTCAAAATTTATTCATATTTGTCTTGATATTTTCGGGACAAGAATGTATAATAACTATGCTATATTCACGGAGGAGCACAAAATCGTGATTCTTGGCTTTTCGGCTAACCCTCAGCGTCCGTCGACGTATGAGGCGCGCATTAGACTGATGGAGCTTTCTCGACAGGCGGGGTACATCTGCCATAGGTTTGAGGAGCTTCCCCAAGACGGCGCCGGCATAGATCTGTTGGTCGTTGTGGGCGGCGACGGAGCCTTGATACGCAGAGCGAAGGAAGCGTCCATATGGAATGTTCCGCTGATGGGTGTGAACCTTGGCAGGATAGGTTTTTTAAGCGAGGTCTGCGAGGCTGATTTTCCTGAGGCATTAAGGCGTTATTCCATTGGCGAATACTACCTGGACGAGCGTGCGATGCTTGATTGCAGCTTGAATGGCGAGTATATGTACAGCTGCCTGAACGATGTACTGGTGTTCAAGCACTCGTTTTCGGGAGTTACACAGATGGAGCTTTTCGTGAATGGCGAAAGCGTGGGTACCCTATTTGGGGACGGGGTAGTGGCAGCGTCACCGACGGGAGCTACGGGCTATTCGCTCTCGGCGGGCGGGCCGATAGTCGCGGGCGAGCTTAGAGCAATGCTTGTTACGCCTATATGTCCGCATACTCTGCATATGCGTCCCATCGCGACTTCTATCGATTCCTCGGTAGTGGTCAAGGTGGTGGACAAGGCGGTGCTGGCGGGTGACGGAGTTCGCCTTGCCGAATTGAATTCAGGGGATTCTGTAGCCGTGACCGGCTCAAAACGGTCGGTCAAGCTTGTGCGATTCGAACGAAACTCCCTGTTTCGCAGGATCAGAGAACGGCTAACCTAAGTATACACTAATGTTCGGAAGGGGTTTATTATGAAAGCAAGCAGACACGAAATGATCAGCAAGCTGGTCGCAACCGAGAACATTGAAACGCAGGAAGACCTTGCGCGTCTTTTGCGTGACAACGGTTTTCAGGTAACTCAGGCGACGGTCTCCAGGGACATCAAGGAGCTGAAGCTCATAAAGATGCTCTCACCCGAGGGCCGCTACAAGTATGCCACGCAGGACAGGAAAGAGTCCGACAAGCAGGAGCAGCTCGTTCGTATGTTCTCCAGCTGCGTTCTCTCCATAACCGCGACGGGAAACCTTATCATCATCAAGACCATCCCTGCAAGCGCACAGATGGCGGGCGAAGCTATTGATTCGCTGAGATGGCCCGAGGTTGCGGGAAGCTTGGCAGGCGACAACACGATCTTCGTTGCAATCCGTGACGGCAAGAACGTTGCCGAGATGGTTCGCAAGTTCACCAAGCTCGTAAAGTAAGTCGCTTGAATTGGCTTTAGGCCATGCTGAGTTCACTGCATATAAACAATATTGCCTTGATAGATAAGCTCGACATCAGTTTTGGTGCGGGCTTTTCTGCGTTGACCGGCGAAACGGGAGCGGGCAAGTCCATCCTGATTGAGGCCGTGGGCTTCATATTGGGCGAACGCGCCAACAGGGACAGTGTGAGGACGGGAACCGCCAAGGCTTCCGCCGAGGCGGAATTTGAGATAAGCCAAGACGGACCCGCCGCAAGCTTCCTAAAGGAACGCGATTTGTACGACGGCGAGCTTCTGACGGTCTACCGTGAGCTTGCGGCAAGCGGAAGGGGCGTTTGCAGGATTAACGGAACCATGGTCTCAGCTTCCGAACTAAAGCAGCTTGGCGAGCTGCTGTGCGATTTGCACGGGCAGCATGCGCACCAGTCGCTGCTGAATCCCGATACGCATATAGGGCTTGTGGACGCTTTCGCGGGTAACTTAGAGCTTAGGAACGAGCTTAGCTCTGTGCGGCTTGCAGCTATGCAGAAGCGGCGCGAGCTGAACGAACTGCGTCAGGGTATCAGCGACAGGGCGCGCCGCCTTGACATGATAGGCTATCAGCTCAACGAGATAGATTCCGCCGAGCTGAACGAGGGCGAGGAGGAGGAGCTTCTTTCGGTGCGCGATCGTATGCGCAACGCCGAAGCAATCATGGAGGGTCTTAACCTTGCGCATGAGGCGCTGTACGGCGAGGAAGGCGCATTGACGAAGATGACCGAAGCGAAGGAGGGCTTAGGCTCGATAAGCGGCTTCGACACAGAGTACGAAAAGCAGCGAGCCGCCTTGGAGACTGCGTACTATACCGCGGAGGATGTAGCGATAGCCCTGCGCAACTATATCGCAGATTTCAGCTTTGAACCTGATACGCTTGAACAGGCCGAGGACAGGCTTGAGCTTATTTCAAGGCTGAAAAAGAAGTACGGCTCCGACATAAAGAGCATACTTGAGTACAGGAACAAGATTGCCTTGGAGCGTGAGGGGCTTGACAACGCCGATGAGCGTAAGGAGCTGCTTGAACGCGAGGAGAAAAGGGCGACAGATAACTTTTCAAGGCTTGCCGAGAAGCTTTCAGACACAAGAAAGAAGGCGGCTGAACGCCTCAAGACCGAGATAGAGCGACATCTTCACGACATGGGTATGCCGTTCGCGAGCTTTTCCGCAGAGTTCAAGACCGTTACGGCGAGCGAGCTTGCCGAAAACGGAGTGGACGCCATGGAGTTCACCTTCAGCGCCAACAGGGGCGAACCCCTAAAGCCGCTTGCGAAGGTCGCGTCAGGCGGTGAGATTTCAAGGGTCATGCTTGCGTTCAAGACCGCGCTTGCGGGAGCGGACAGCATAGACACGCTGATTTTCGACGAGATAGACACGGGCATTTCAGGTCTGACAGCGCTGACGGTGGCCAAGAAGATGCGTGAGCTGTCCAAGGCGCATCAGGTGCTTTCGGTTACGCACCTGCCGCAGATAGCCGCCCACGCCGATTATCAGTACCTTATATATAAGGAAACAAGGGATGACAAGACCATTTCGTCCGCACGTCTGCTTGACGAGGATGAGCGCCCCGCGGAGCTTGCAAGGATAATGGGCAGCACCTCGGACGACGCCGCCGCCATAGAGCACGCAAGACAGCTTTTGAAGCGTTCGGCAGAGTAGACCGCATAGCCCTTATGGGCGCAGGCTTAACATTATTGATAGCCTTGCATCTTCAGCATTTCGCGTTTGAGCTGCTTGATGATACGCTTTTCAAGCCGTGAGATATAGCTTTGGGAGATACCGAGCATATCCGCGGCTTGCTTTTGCGTTTTGGGGTCGGAGTGCTTAAGCCCATATCTTATATGGAGAATCTCCTTTTCGCGTTCGTTGAGCGTCGCCATAGCCTCAAGCAGCAGCTCCTTTTCGGCCTCGTCCTCAAGGCCTCGGCTCACTTCGTCCTTGTCGGTACCCAATATATCCGAAAGCAGCAGCTCGTTGCCGTCCCAGTCTATATTCAGAGGCTCATCGAAGCTGACCTCCAGCTTGAGCTTGCAGCTCTTGCGCAGATACATAAGTATCTCGTTTTCAATGCAGCGCGAAGCGTAGGTCGCAAGCTTTATCTGCTTGTCGCTCTTGAAGGTGTTCACCGCCTTGATAAGGCCTATCGTACCTATGGAAATCAAGTCCTCCGTCAACACGCCCGTGTTGTCGAAGCGGCGGGCGATAAAGACCACCAGCCTAAGATTGTGAACTATCAGCTTTTCCCGTGCCGCCTCGTCCTGCGGCATCGCCGCGACAAGACGGGCTTCCTCGTCGGGGTTGAGCGGCGGGGGCAGTGTTTCGCCCGAACGCATGTAGTCCAAACTGCTTCGTGCGGCAAGTCTCAAAGAAAGCCTCAGCCAAAGCCTTTGCACAAACCAAACCAGTCTTCTCATGATCCTTCTCCTTTTCGGGTATTATTGAAAGTGGGACTATCGCGTCCGCGTTTTTCACGCTTCTTGGAGCCTTCGCAACGAAGGCGGGAGGCGCCTCGACCCCGTCTATGTATATGACCTCGGTACGGGCTGCCCACAGCACGCCGTCGCCGCCCTGCGTACAGTATGGTATGGGGCAGACGCCGCGCTTTATGTCATGCGAAACAAGTATTACGGGCAGGCCGCTCAAAGGCTCTCTGACAAGATTGCCGCTGTCCACCATGGCGTCAAGCTCAATGCGTTCGCCGCTTACTATACAGACGAGACGAACGCGCCGCACCCGTGCCGTTCGGAGTATTCCGCGAAACATACGCGGCAAAAGAGTACAGGCGGTGAAGCACAAGAGAGCGGTGCGCAGGCGTATGGTGCCGCATATGACGCCGTTATAGCTTACGCTGCCGCCGAACGCGAGGGTCAGGAGCAGGGTCGCACCCGCGACTATTGCACAGGAAATGAAAATGCAGCATACGGTTTTTGGTAAGCCTATACCGCGCTTGAACAACGGCAGCGCGATAAGCGGAAGCAGCAGCAGCCTTAGCAGGGGCGGGAAAGGATACATCATAAACAGAAGCGCGAACACCGCACCTGCAATTGATGACAGGACTATGCGCCACAGTCGAACCGACGTGCCGATAAGAACGCACGATAGGGCGTAAACAAGGTAGTTCATCATGAAATTATCCAAGAGGAAAAGCTCAATTGATATCTTCATGCTACTTTGATGACCATCACGGTCATGTCATCGGCTCGGCTCATGCTCTGAGCCTTGGAGAGTAAGCCTTCGGCAAGCGATTTCGCACTTTTGGACGCGCCCTGCATAAGCTCGCTGTCAATGCTTGTTCCGATAACGTCCCAAACACCGTCCGAACACAGTACCAGTATGTCGCTGTTTTGCATGACAAAACGGGTTAGCGAGGGCTTGGCCTCGTCGATAATTCCACAGGGGAGAGCTTCGCCGAACAACACCTTGGGTTTGCCGCCCCTTAACAGCACGGAGGGGGGCGCGCCATATTTGGCAAGCTCGACCTGACCTGTTTCCAAATCGAGCGAAACCGCGTCAAGCGTCGCGTAGGTCTCGGCAACTCTGCGGGACATGAGCATACGGTTTACGTTTTCAAGTACGAGTTCACGCGAAAGTCCCGAGCGATACAGGGAGAACAGCAGCGCGATAGCGGAATCGCTTTCACGACGGGCGCTTTCACCGCTGCCCATGCCGTCGGAAAGGGCGTAGACGACACGCGAGTTAACAAGCCTACAGCTTCCGCTTGAATCGCCGGACACGCTGCCGCCGTGCTTGGGCGCGGAGGCTACCGCCATAACAGCGTCAAGGGCGGGCTTTGGCTCAAGCTCAACTATGCAAGCCGTCCCGCGCAGTTCGCTGCGTATCATACTCAAGGACAAGTTCAGAGCCTTGCCCGCCGCTTTTACGGCCGCCCTTTGATGCTCGGGGTCAAAGCCGTTGAAGGCTATTCGTATCAGCATGGAGCCGGAAGGGTACAGTACCTCGGCGTGACGAACGTTAAAGCCGTCCGAAAGCAGGCTTTTCATGAGCTTGGTTTCCAGCTGCTCATCGTGCCAACGCTCGGTGAGTATGCGTTCGGATGTGCCGAAAAGCAGCTCGGATATGCCCGAAAGCTGACGCTTGGCAAAGCTCAGACGCTTTGACATACGTTCCATACCCGCAAGCTGCGCTTCGGCCTGCGCCGACACAAGATACATACAGCCGACCAATTCAGGAAAATAGCGACAGTCGGAGTCTATCGGGGGCCGCAGGTACACACGTTCGCCGCGCTTGTAGCTTCTGAGCAGGTTTATCAGGGCGGCTTCGGTCGCGGGAGGGTCGATCCAGCATAACACCTTGGCCTCGCACTCGGAGCAAATACAGCGTGCGCTGCTCACGGCCCATGCCTCGGGGTCGCCCTGCTCGCCAATGCAGTCCTTGACGGAGAGCGGAGCCGCAAGCTCCTGCACCATTTCGGCCGTGATGCTCAGCTGTTCAGAGGCATGACCCCGTTGAGTATGCGAGGCGGATTCGCTGACCCCAACCCGCGTCGGCTTTTCGAAAAGAGCGGAGGCTACACTCCGCGACACCTCGGCGGGAATGAGCAGGAACAATACGGAGGCAATGACGAGGTTTTGCAGATTGACCATGTGCGCTTCCCCAAAGGTCCATGAAGCGAATACTATCGCAGCCGCAAAATAACCTATTATGGATTGCAGCTTGCCGTAGCTTTTGAGCGGCAAGGACAGTACCGCTCCGCACAGCAGAACGGCGGCGGAGGCGAGGGAGGATTGAGTGAGCGCGGTAAAGGCGCACACTAGCAAGCTTGAAAGACAAAAGCCCAACAAGCCGCTTGCATGTATCATAAGCATGGAGTACAGCAGCATAACGAGCATGGGCATGGATACTCCAAAGAAGCTGATATCGTTCATCCCACATATGAGCATACACAACAGACAGGTATAACATGCCGCGCTGCCTTGGGTGAGGGTGCAGCTCTTGAACAGCTTGTAGGATTGAACAAAGGCGACGCTTCCGCCAAGCGACAGCAGAATTCCAAGTGAAGCGTAGCCTATGCCGATGAAATTGAGCTTGCATTGTAAGGGTATCACGGCAAGCATCAAAAGCGTGAACAGAAGAAGCCGAACGACGGAGGACGTCTTGAGCGCAAGAATGCGAAGCCCTATGCATATAAGTACAAATATGGCGACCGCCGCCATTACTGCCCATTGTATCTTAGCGGCGAACAGACAGCCCAGCAGCAGACCAAAAAGCGCGAACAAGGGGTTTATGCTCAACAGCTCACAGGCAAGCACCAACGCGCACCCAAAGGGCGGGAACACTCCGTCTAAGCTGAAGCGCGAGCATACAAAGGCTGTAAGCACCAGCCCTCCGGCAAGGATCAGACTGTGCTTAAGTGATTTGGCAAGACGATACTTTAGCGCTCCGCTCTTACTGTACATATTTGGAATGGTACAGCAAACGAGGGTGTATAACCCTGCAATTTTCGCCGCAAGGGGGTAAAACAAAGCGACAGGCTGTGCAGACTTATGCATATAAAACAAAAGGACTTGAGGAATTACCCCACAGTCCTTTCAATTTCGCATTCGCAATTTGTCGAGCGCGTATTATGGCGCAAGCGCCTCCGCAACGCCAAGAAGGGCAATGCCTATGAGTACCACGGCGACGGCGATATACTGCTTTTTACTCAGGCGCTCCTTGAGGAAAACAGCTGAGAGCAGAACCGAAACTATACTGTACGAGGATACCATGGGCGCGGCGATTACGGCCATACCGCTCATGGCATAGACATATGCGAACTGCCCGCCCGTTTCCAAGCAAGCGGCGATTATACGGTCACGCTTGAATACGGTTACCACTCGTTCCCGTTTTATGACATAGACGAATATGCTAAGCAGTACGGCGGCGATAAGGAAGGTCAGCTCATATGACACGTTGGCCACGGTCTCGATGTTGTCCTCCGTGACCCCGACAAGGGGGCTTGCCGCCGCGTCGTCCAAATAGAAGGCGTCAAGGAAGGTTCCCAACGCGTCTATGACGCAGTAGGCTATGGGTATCAGGAACGCCTTGAAGCCCTTTATGCCTCCGCCATCGACCTTAACATCCATGCGCTCAAACATACCAAGCAGGAACACGCCAACGCATACCAACGCCACGGCTATGGCGGACAGCGCGTCCATGGTTTGTCCAAGTATCAGCAAGCAAAGTATACAGCAAAGCGCACCCGAGGCATTCTGCACAGGGGAGGCTATGGACAGCTCAAGATAGCGCAAGCCAAGGTAGCCTACGACCATGGAGAGTATGTACATCAACGACACCGGCAGGTAGTATAGAAGGTTGATGAGATTATAATCTACCTTGGTGACGATGAGCGTGCCTATCGCGTGCAAGCCCATCACAAAGCCAACGACTATCGCGGTCTTGAGGTGGGTATAGCGTTCCTTGGGGTCAGCGCCGCGCTTGTAGAACAGATCCGCCGCGCCCCAAGCGACGGTTGCGGCAAGTGCATAAAGAAACCACATACTGACAGGTCTTTTACAGCTGCTTCATTATGCTGTCGGTGATGATGCGAAGGGTTTCGGGATCGAAGGGATCCATGAGCTTGCCCACGCCCAACAGCTCCTTGTATCCAAGCGTTCCGCCCGCCTTGCACAGAGCAAGATAATCGCTCCAAGCCTGCTCACGGTTTTCCTGCATCTTGAGATAGAAGCAGAACGCGCAGGTCTGAGCCAAAGCGTACTCGATGTAGTAGAAGGGATAAAGGAAGATATGCAGCTTCTGCATCCAGAACCCGCCCTTTTCAAGGAAGGCGTTGCCGTCCCAGTCACGCCAGGGCATATAGGTCTTTTCAATGTCGTGCCAAAGCTTGTAGCGTTCATCGCGCTTCATATCGGGGTTGGCGTATATGCCGTGTTGAAACTCATCGACGGCGACAAGGTAGGGTATGCTCATGAGCGCGACGGACAGGTGGGCATAGTTGCGCTTCTGCCAGCTTTCACCGAAGAATTTCTCCATCCAAGGATAGGTGAAATGCTCCATTGACATGGAGTGAACCTCGCATATTTCCATGGGCGCCTGAACCTGCTCCAATATCGGTATGGTGCGCATACCAAGGTAGGCTTGGAAGGCGTGACCCGCTTCGTGGGTAAGAACATCGACGTCGGCGGAGGTGCCGTTGAAGTTGGAGAAGATAAAGGGCGCAAGCTTATCGGGCAGGGAGGTGCAGTAACCGCCCATGCGCTTGTTGTCGCGGGTGACTAAATCAAACAGCTGATGCTCGCACATGAAGTCGAAGAACTCGCCCGTTTCGGGTGAAAGCTCATGATACATCTCGGAAGCGGCGGAAACGAGGTATTCCTCGCCGCCTATGGGCGCGGGGTTGCCGTCGGGGTAGAACAGCTTCTCATCGTACCAATGGAGCTTATCAACGCCAATGCGCTCGCGCTGCTTCTCATACAGCTTCGCGCAGGCGGGAACGACGTACTTGCGTATGCCCTCGCGGAACTTGGCGACGTCATCGGGAGTGTAGTCAAGCCTGCCTCTGTCAAGGTAAGCAAAGTGCGTGAAATCCATGCCCAGCTTGCGCGCCATGCGCACACGAGCCTTGATCATCTTGTCGTAGATACCATCAAGTCCACCGCTTGCGCTCTCGTAAAGATCCGCCCACTTCTCGAAGGCGGCCTTGCGTTCGGCCCTGTCGGTGGATTCCATACGCTTTAGCAGACCGTAGAAGTTGAGCTTTTGCCCGTCAAGCTCGGTTGAGCAAGAGCTGATGAGCTTGTTGTAAGCGCTCTTGAGCTTCGCGTCCGCTATCATATCGGGGATAAGGCGGGTGTCGGCAAGCTTGAGCTGTACTTCGGCACGGTCAAAAAGGCTTTTGCCAAACTCGGCCTCGGCTTCCTTCTTGAAGCGCATATTGACAACTGATTTGAGCATCTGCTTTTGGAGCGGCAGCAGCTTGGGAGTTGCCTCATCCCAAAACTCACGTTCCTTGGCGTAGAACTCATCCTTTGAGTTCATGTGATAGCGTATTGTCGAAAGGGTTATAGTGCTTTCGAGCGCGGACATATGCTTTTCAATCTCAAGATAAGCTGCGCGCTGCTGTTCATAGGTTTCGGCTGAGTCAAAGACCTTCAGCAGTTTGCGCATACGGCGTTTGAAGGCGGCCATGTCGGGACGCTTGTACTCAAGCTCTGAAAATTTCCACATAAAGATTACGTTCCTTTCGGGGATAGTAGGTTAATTATATCAGATTGTGACAAAATTGCAATAGCGTGTAAGGACGAATGAAGCCGCCTTATGGCGTTAGTGCTATGATAGGGCAAATTAAAGCCGCCCGATAAGGGGCGGCGAAAATGTCAGCGGCAACAATGGCGTTATGGCTTTTGCTTTGGCTTTTTCTTGGACTTTAGGACTACGGCAAGCACGATGACGATGGCGGTCACCGAGGCGCAGGTCACGGCTATCATGACCAAGGTGCCGACGCTGAGCAGCTTATCATCGGAGGACGCGGTTGGAGTCGAGGCGGCAAGCGGGGTGGGGGTGACGGGGGAATGGCTGACAATCACGGTTGGCGCGGGGGTAATGACTACCTCAGCGACGTCAACGTCCGCCACAAGGTCGGCCGTGAAAAGCTGCTTTCCGTTAAAGCTGTAAGCCGCAAGCCCCACGACCTGACCCGCGCTTATCGGCGCTACAACATCGAAGAATTCCGCCTCACACATGGAGCCTATACTCTCATACAGCGCCTCCGTCTCGTACCACATAAACGTAAGGGCTTCGGCGGGGTCGAGTACCGCGCTTATCGTGTAGATGGTTGTGTATGAATCGTCGGTTTTGCAGGTGGAAATCTGCCTTGTGAACTTGGTTTCCATGCCAAGCTCTATCAACTGACCGATACTGACGCTGACGAAAGCGCGTTCAAAGGCATAATCGAACATATCGGCGGCGTCTGCAAAACGCTGTGACTTCAGCGCGTCCGCATCCTCAGCGGTCATATCGATGAAGGATTCATAGTCCCCAAGAAGGACGCAGATAAGCTCCAGCCCGTCCTTGTCTGCGACAGAGATGTAGCACCGGCCCGCAGCGTTCGTGCTGCCGGTCTTGCCGCCCACACAGTATTCATACAGATAGGATTTGGGGGTGAATTTATCGTTGACGGAGTCGCGCAGGCAGCGGTTGGTGGTCAGAACCTCATAGGGCTCGCGCTCGCCCGAAAGCTCCGTTACCGTGTAAGAGACGGTGGCGGTAATCTCGCGGAAGATTTCGTTGTGCATCGCGTATGCGGTCAGAACGGCCATGTCCCTTGCTGTGGTATAGTGATCGTCGTCGTGCAATCCGTTGGGACTGACAAAGTGAGAAGCTTTCATGCCCAGCTCCGCTGCCTTGGCGTTCATAATCTTGGCAAAGCCCGAAACAGAACCGCCAAAGTACTCGGCTATGGCGATGGCGGCGTCGTTGCCGGAGGGGAGCATAAGCCCATACAGCAGGTCACGCAGGGTATATTTTTCACCGGCTTTCGCGCCCATCTTCGAGTTGGCGCGGCTTAGGTTGACGGCGTTCTCGCTGATTGCAACCGCGTCGTCAAGGTCGCCGTTCTCGAGGGCGATAATGCAAGTTAAAATCTTTGTCGTGCTTGCGGGATAGCAGCGCTCGTCGGCGTTTTTCTCCATACCGAACAGCGCGGTATCGGGGTTCGACGCGTCAACAAGGATTACATATTCCTCAACAAGGGCTTCGACGTCGTAGGGCGTTGAAGACTCAGTCGTGTCTATGCCCGCCGCCGCCGATATGTTGGCCGAGAGGAGCAACGGCAATATGAGAAAAAGAGCAAGCTTACGTTTCATCGGCCGTACCGCCGTTCATATTCCGCCTGCTGCTGCATCTGCTTTTTGCGCTTGGCAGCGGCTATCTTGGCACGTTTGCGGCGCTTCTTTTCACGAATGACGTATACGGTAATGAAAAACACGATGAGAATAATAAGGACGACAGCGATGACGACCCATATCCAAAAGCTGCTCGTTTTGTTCTCGGTAGGCGTCATGACCGCCGAGCCTATCAGGTTGTCGATGAAGCTTGTCTCGGCGCCTTCCGTGGCAGTGGCGACCAAGCCTTCTTCTATGCTGCGCGTCGCTACCAGCTCGCTTGAGAACAGAACCGTGCCGTTCAGCATGTATTCAACAGAACCTATCACGTCCCCTTCACTGATGGGGGCAAAGACGGTTGTGAGCTTTGTTACGGCAAGCTGCGGCGCGTTGGTCTTGAGCTCGGACATAAACGGAGACATCAGCATGAGGGTCTGCGCGTAGTCAAGATTGGCCTTGACGGTAAGTATGCCCTGCGCCGCGTCATCGGAGGCGTAGTTCTGCACCTGAACATCAAACTCGGTTACAAGACCGAGGTTGATGAGCTCTTGCACGGTTACGCTTTCGAGCATCTGTCCAAAGGCGAAGTCAAATATGGTTGCGGCGTCCTTGAAACGCCTTGCATTATACGGATCCTTCTCGGAGGCAGTCTGATCTATGGTCGTACTCGTGCCGCCCAAAAGAACGGCGATAAGCGTTACTCCGCCGCGTGAGGCCGCCGCAATAAGGCATTTGCCCGCTTGGTCGGTGTCGCCCGTTTTGACGCCAATCGCATACTGATAAAGGCAGGATTCGGGGGTAAAGCCATCCGCGGTTGCGTCCACCAACAGCCGATTGGCGTTGGTAAGACTCAGCGTTTTTGAGCCGCCCGACTCGGTTGCGGTGTATGTGACGGCGCCTACTATCTCACAGAAGGTGGCGTTGCTCAAAGCGTAAGCCGTAAGTACAGCCATGTCCCTTGCCGTGGTGTAGTGCTGCTCGTTGTGCTTGCCGTTGGGGGTAACGAAATTGGATGAGCTCATGCCCAAGGATTGAGCCTTGGAGTTCATCATGTTTACAAAGCCCGTGACCGAGCCGCCTATATGCTCGGCTATGGCTATGGCGGCGTCGTTGCCCGAGACGAGCATAAGCCCGTAGAGCAGATCGCGCAGCGTGTAGCTCTCGCCCTCGGATACGCCCATAAGCGAGTTGTACTTGGCGTTGAAGTCCACAGCCTCGGCGGAAATTTCGATAAGGTCGTCAAGGTTCCCGTTCTCAAGGGCTATGATGCAGGTTAAAATCTTCGTGGTGCTCGCGGGATAGCAGCGTGCGTCGGCGTCCTTTTCGATGCCGTAAAGCGCGGTAGTCGGGTCTTGAGCGTTGACAAGCAGGATATACTTCTCGTCATAGTTAGACACGTCTAAATTGTCGGCGGCGGATATCGGTGTGAATGTGAGTGAAAGGAGGACAACAGAGAGGGCGACCGCAATCGCCAATACGCGCTTTATCATAAACACCTCGGTGTAAAGTTTAGTTCAGTACGGGCTTGCCCGCAACGAGTACAGTTTACTTTCGTTTGATTGCGTTGTCAATGCGAAAACAAGGTCATTCAATAAAAATTTACGGTTAGTGTTACGCCCATGACGAAAGTCGAAGCCGTATAATATAATAGAACTTGCGCACAAAGCACGATGAGTGTATAATATAGAAATTAAAGACAATGAGGTGTCAGATGTCAGGTTTCGAGCAGGTCTTGCCCAACGTGTTCCGCGTCCCCGTTCCGTTGCCGAACAGTCCTTTAAGGGAGCTGAACAGCTATATCATTCGCGGTACGGAGCGCAGCCTTATCATTGACACGGGCTTTCCGAGGCAGGTTTGCAGGGACGCCTTCGACGCCGCGTTTGAGAAGCTGGAGCTTGATCGCTCAAGCATAGACGTACTGCTGACGCATATGCACTCGGATCATTCGGGACTTGCTCCGGAGCTTGTGAGCCGTGACGGTGTTGTATATATAGGCGAAGCCGACCTGCCGCGCATGGATTCCCTTGTACAGCTTGCCTTGTTCGGGTCGGCGACGGAACGCTTCTTTGCGGAGGGGGTGCCAACCTTTGAGACGGGTAAGATGTCCATCGGCAATCCCGCGATTAGCTCAAGACCCATAGACGGAATTTGCGAATACAGCGCCCTTGCGGATGGTCAGTTTTTGGATTACGGCGGGTACAGCCTAAAGGTCATATCTGTTCCCGGGCATACTCCGGGCAACATATGCCTTTGGGAAGCTCAAACCAAGACCATGTTTACGGGCGACCATGTGCTGTTTGATATCACTCCGAATATCACGGCTTGGCCGGAGCTTGAGGATTCACTTGGCAAGTATATCAGAAGCCTTATGCGCGTGTCCGCTTACGATGTGGAGCTTGCCTTGCCGGGGCATAGACGCAGGGGCGACTTTGCGGAGCGGGTCGGGCAGCTTCTGACGCACCATGAACAACGGCTTGACGAGTGCTTTTCAATTATTTTGGCGAATCCTGGGCTTTGCCTTTGGGAGATAGCTCCAAGGATGTCTTGGAACATAAGGGCGTCAAGCTGGGAGAGCTTCCCGCCTGTGCAGAAATGGTTTGCTTTGGGTGAATGCCTGTCGCACCTTGACAGGCTTGAAGCGACGGGCAGGATAGAGCGCCGCAAGGAAAGCGGAGTGATGCGCAATTACCCCGCATACGAAGGCGAATAGCTATTTGGAGAGCAGCGTTGCGCACAATCACTAATAGAGGGGACGGCGCAGCGCTTTTCAATAAGGGAGGATAATATGTCGGACAAACAAACGGAGGTTTCCCCAAGCGAGCTTGCGCGGCGCAAACAGTTTAAGCGCAACAAATGGCTGTTCTCGGCCAGCGGAATCGGCAGGGACATGGCGTATCAGCTTATCGCCTCGTTCCTGCTCACCTACATTCAGTTCGGCGTTTCGCTGACGCTGGCGCAGTTTACCGCGATAAGCATCGCGATAGGCGTCATAGGCAGGATTTGGGACGCCATAAACGACCCTCTGATGGGAGCCATAATCGAAGGCACCCATATGCGCTGGGGCAAGTTCAAGCCTTGGATACTCATAGGCGCTATGCTCTGCGGACTTACCATCGTGTGTATGTTTGGTATTCAAAGCATACCGGGTTGGCGTTTCGTGGTGTTTATGTGCGTGATGTACCTGCTGTGGGAATCCACCTTCACCATGAACGACATAGGCTATTGGGCTATGCTCCCAAGCCTTTCGAGCGTCAAGGAGGAGCGCAACTCCGTCACTATGCTCACCGTGCTGTTCGCGGGCATAGGCGCGATAATTGCGCAGGGCGTTATCCCAATGGTAACGGTGGGAGATATGCGTCAGGGCTACCGCATTGTCGGAATAGTCGTAGCATCGGTATTCGTGCTGAGCCAGATTATGACAGCCTGCGGCGTGAAGGAGACCCCAAGGCACAAGAACGAGGACTCCAAGATTTCACTAAAGCATATGTTCAATACCCTGTCCAAGAACGATCAGATTCTTTGGATGTCGCTTTCGCTGCTTTTCTATACCATTGCAAGCGCACTGCTTGTAGCTTTGGCGGCGAACCTCTTGTACATGGAGATAGGCTATGACGGCACACTGTATTTTTACATAGTTGTGGCCTACGGCGTTCCGAGCGTTCTTGTCAACGTCCTGTACCCTTGGCTTGTGTCCAAATTGGGAAGGAAAAAGCTGCAGCTTATCAGCATATGCATAGCCTGCGCGGGCTACGCGCTCATGGGACTGATGGGTTGGACGGATATCTTCCCCTTCCACATCGTGATTATGGCGGCATTGGCCGTGTTGGTGTCGAGTGGACAGTCCATGTTCTATATGGCCAGCATCATCAATATGACCAACTGCGTGGAGTACAACGACTATAAGTCGGGAGAGCGCAACGAGGCCGTGGTAAGCACGCTGCGTCCGTTCGTGGTCAAGATGTCCACAGCGATTCACACACTGATGGTTACGGGCGTTCTTGCGCTTTCGGGCATATTCGTCCTAAGTCAGTCCATAAGCATTTTGGAGACGCAGAGGGACTATTTTGCCAAGATGGACGGCGCCCGGCAAGCGGCGTACATTCAAAATGTCCAATCCTACTTGGAGTACTATGACGGGCTGGAGGCGGGAAGCGCCGAATATACTGCTGCGGCAAACGAGGTAGCGGCAATCATCGATGCTGACGACAGCATGAACACCTGGCAGCTTGACGCGGAGTACCTGCCCGCGCTTGCCGAGGCCATGATAAGCTATACAGACGAGTCGGGGAATATCGTGGAGCTTGGAAGGCTCTCGGAGATTGACGCGAATGCTTTGACCGCCGACCACGAGTACAGCCTTGAGGTGGGCGACACAAAGAGCGGTTCGGAGAGCGCCGCGAACCTTACCTTCAAGGATAAGAGCACGCTTTCCATGCGCGTTTGGCTGCGCTTTGCGGCCTGCGGAATACCCATAATCTTCCTGATAATCTCGCTTGTGATACAGCGCAGGAAGTTCATCATCGACGAGGAATACTACGACATGATGGTAAAGAGCATAGCCGAGCGCGACGCGCAGTAGGGCGCGGTACAAGGCAAAGGCAAGTGATAAGAGCGGGAGCTTCGATTACCAAAGCTCCCGCTTTAGTTGGTTTCCGCTCAGGCGGCGGGGGCGTGGATTATGGGAAATTCGAATGGATGCATATCGTAAAAAGCGTGATAATTCTTGATGTATTTGGCACAGTGGGCTTCGCGCATTTTTGAGTATAAACAAAAAATATATACCGAATAAAGGGTTGACTAACCCCCCAAGTGTTGTACAATGAAGTTGCAATATTTGTGGGAGGTTTTTGAATGTTTACAACTTTGGATGAGCTTATTCGTTTCTGCGCCGACGAGGGCGTGACCATGGCTGATTTCAAGATGACCGACATAAACGGCAAGTGGCGTCATGTGACCCTGCCCGTGTCGCGCCTGAACGCCGACACTATGAAGTATGGTATCGGTTTCGACGGTTCAAACTACGGCTTTGCCGCTGTCGAGAACAGCGACATGGTGTTCATACCCGACCTTTCCACGGCCGTTATAGACCCGTTTGCCGAGAGCAAGGTAGTGACTATGACGGGTGACGTCATGGTGATAGACCTGCCCAACAATCGCCCCTTCGACCAGTATCCGCGCAACGTTATCCGCAGGGCTGTCGAGTTCATGCGCGAGGAGGGCATAGCCGACACCATGCTGGCCGGCCCCGAATTCGAGTTTAACATCTTCGAGAACGTTCTTTTCCGCACAACTCCAAGCCGCAGTGTGCTTGAGCTTAGGAGCAACGAGGCGCACTTCCACAGCGACGAGATTGGCGACGGCTTCCAGCTTCAGCACCAGGGCGGCTACCATGCCGACGTGCCTGAGGACACTCATTACAATCTGCGCAACGAGATGTGCCAAACCTTAGAGGATTGGGGCGTAAAGGTCAAGTATCATCATCATGAGGTGGGCGGCAGCTCCCAACAGGAAATAGAGCCTGAAATGTGTGAAGTCGTCGAGATGGCGGACAGGACGATGGTCATCAAGTACGTCATTCGCAACACCGCGAAGCGTCACGGCAAGACCGCGACCTTCATGCCCAAGGCGATACTTAAGGAAGCGGGCAACGGTATGCACGTTCATATCATACTCACCAAGGACGGCAAGCCGCTGTTCTACGATCCCAACGGCTACGCGCAGCTTTCCGACACCGCGCTTTACTTCATCGGCGGTCTGCTCGAACACGCCTGCTCGCTCTGCGGCATCACCAACCCGTCCACCAACTCCTACAAGCGTTTGGTGCCCGGCTTTGAGGCTCCCGCAACCATAGGCTACGCCACGGCTAACCGCAGCGCGGTCATTCGCATTCCCGCCTATGCAAAGTCGCCCATGAGCAAGCGCTTTGAGATAAGAAATCCCGACGCTACCTGCAACGCGTACTACGCCTACGCCGCAATACTGATGGCGGGCTTGGACGGAATCATCAACAAGATAGATCCGCGTACCAAGAACCAAGGGCCGTTCGATTTCAACCTGTTCACGCTTCCGGAGGAGGAGCGCGCCAAGCTTGGACATCTGCCCGCGACCTTGGGCGACGCGCTTGACGCTCTTGAGAAGGATCATGAATACCTCACGCGAGGCGGCGTGTTCCCCGAAAGGCTTATCAAGCTGTGGCTGGACGGCAAGCGCAGGGAGCTGGCTGAAATAGAACGCATCCCGACCCCAATTGAGTTTGAGAAATACTACAATCTGTAAGGAGAAACGATGTCCGCTGTTGAAAAGATTAAGCTTGGCGTGATCCCCACTCCGCTTTACAGGATGAACGGGCTTTCCGCTTACTTGGACAGGGAGCTGTACATAAAGCGCGACGATATGACGGGCGTGTCGCTCGGCGGCAACAAGGTTAGAAAGCTTGAGTACCTCCTTGCCGACGCAAAGCGCCAAGGCGCGGATTATGTGCTGACAACGGGCGGAGCGCAGTCCAACCATGCCATGCTCACCGCTGCCTGCGCGAATAAGCTGGGCATGAAAGCCATACTTGTGCTGAAGAAGCGCGGCGTCTTGGAGAAGCAGGGCAATCTGCTGCTTGATGAGATATTGGGCGCGGAGGTTCGTTTTGTCGATTCAGACAGCTATTCGGACGTGTATGAGCAGATGCACAGGATTGCGGCGAAGCTGAATTCCGAGGGTCACAAGGCCTACGAGATTCCGGTAGGCGGCTCTGTGCCGTTGGGCGCGTTGGGCTATGCTGACTGTGTAAAGGAGATATCCTGCCAAAGCAAAGCCATGGGCGTCAAGCTGTCCACGATAGTCTGTGCCTGCGGTTCGGGCGGCATGGCGGCGGGCGTCACCTATGGCGCAAAGCTGTATATGCCCGAAACCCTTGTTGTCGGCGTCAAGGTTGACGATGACGATTTTGAACATATAGTTCCCGAACTCGTCAGGGGTGAGCAGAAGCTCCTGGGGCATGAGGTTAACTTCATGGATGAGGAAGCTCATCTTATCGATATGACGGGCGCGGGCTATGCCATACCCTCCAAGGAGGGCAGCGAGGCCATAAGGATAATGGCAAGGACGGAAGGTCTGATATTGGACCCCGTGTATACCGGCAAGGCTTTTGCGGGTATGCTTAAGCTGATAGACGAGGGCAAGATTAAAAAGGACGAGCCGGCGCTGTTCATCCACAGCGGCGGGGCGGGCGGATTGTTCGCAATCGGGCTTGTCTGATGTGCGGCAGGTTCTACGTCGCGGGGGATAGGGACGAGCAGGATGAGGCTTTACACGCGCTTATCGCAGAAGCTCAGTCAAAGTGCCGAACGCCCATCAAGACGGGCGAGGTGTTCCCGGGCGATACCGCCGCGGTCATAGGCTGCGACAGAGCCTTGAACGTCAAGGCGTTTGGTATGCTTTGGGGTATGCCAAGGTTTGACAACAAGGGAGCTGTCATAAACGCCAGAAGCGAAACCGCCGACAGGCTGAAGATGTTCTCCGAGTCCTCAAGGCTGCGCAGACTTGTGGTTCCCGTGAGCTGCTACTATGAGTGGGAGAAGCGGGACGGCAGGAAGCACAAGTACGGCATTTGGCAGAAGGGCGAGAACCTGACGCTGCTCTGCGGGCTGTATGCCTTCGATGAGAACGGCGCGGCAAGGTTTGTCATACTGACGAGGGACGCGGCGAGCGATATTGGCTTTATACACAGCCGTATGCCGCTGATACTCCCCAAGGACGCCCTGTCGGATTGGTTGTCACACGACGTCGATTACCGCGATATGCTGAAAGCAGCGGTGACTGACATGGAATACAAGTCAATAGCATGATGGGAGAAACGAAATGGAAGAATGTACGCACGACTGCTCAAGCTGCAGTCAGAACTGCTCCGAGAAAAAGCCTGAGAGCTTGATCGAAGCGCCGCACGCACTGTCCAAGATAGGCAAGGTTATCGCCGTCATATCGGGCAAGGGCGGGGTCGGCAAATCGCTTGTAACGGCTTTGATGGCCGTGACCATGCGCCGCAAGGGGTACGCCTCCGCGGTGTTGGACGCCGACATAACGGGGCCGTCCATACCTCAGGCGTTCGGTCTGCACCAACAGGTGTACGGCGACGATAACGGCATATATCCCGCGTTCAGCAAGACGGGTATCCCCGTGATGTCCGTGAATCTGCTGCTTGAGAAGGAGACCGACCCCGTTGTGTGGAGAGGCCCAATCATTGCGGGAACGGTGAAGCAGTTCTGGACGGACGTCATTTGGGGCGAAGTGGATTATATGTTTGTGGATATGCCTCCGGGCACGGGCGATGTGCCGCTGACGGTGTTCCAGTCCATACCCGTGGACGGGATTATACTCGTCACCACCCCGCAGGAGCTTGTCGGAATGATAGTCGAAAAGGCCGCGAAGATGGCGGAGATGATGAATGTCCCGCTCTTAGGGCTTGTCACCAACAACGCTTACTTCGTATGCCCGAACTGCGGCAAGAAGCATTACATCTTCGGCAAGAGCAATGCAGAGGAGCTGTGCAAGGAACACAACATCAAGGCTAACTGCGAGATTCCGACGGAGCCTAAGCTTGCGGCCGCCTGCGACGCGGGCATGATAGAGCTGTTCGAAGGCTCATGGCTTGACAAAATGGCGGATATGCTTGCCGAGCAGAAGTAAAGAACGACAAAACGAATCGGGGCGGACGACAATCCACCCCGATTTTATTTTACTGTGAAAAGGCGTATGCCCTTTCTTGTTACTTTCCGATGCTCCTGTACGCGTGTCTTGCGGCGTTGGTGAGGTAGCCTCTGCGCTGCATCTTCACATCGTTAAGGGTGATAACGGCGTCGGGAGCAATCTCCTCGATAATGTCGATGGCTTCATCACTGCGCTTGCGCTTCATATTCATCATGAGCATAAGATGCTCCGAATCCCTGCCGTGAATTTCAAAGGTTGACACAGCAAATCCGCAGGAACGCAGCTTTTCGCAAACGAGGTCGCCCCTGTCAAGGTCGGTGACTATAACCTGCATGGAGCAAAGCCCCAGCGCAAGTCTCTCGTCCAAGAGTGAACCCAAGTAATTGCCAAGGGCGAAGGAGAAGGCGTAGATAAGACCCTTGATCCAGTCCTCCCTAAAGCCGCTCAAAACCGCGCTCGCGACAACCAACCACAGTATGATTTCAATCATGGCCATGACAGCTCCGATCGTGCGCAGACCGCGATTGATAAGCACAAGCCTGAAGGTACCGATGGTAACCTCCATAAGCTTGCCGACAAATATAAACAGATAGACCCAAATGCCCGTTCCCGCGGCAAAGTCAGCTATCGTTTGCAAAAATTCATTCATAACACAACCTCCTCTTTGGCACATTGCATGAGATACTAACACAAAACTTCAAAAAAGTAAAGTAAAATCGGTGAAAAATCAAGGCAACCAAAATAAAGAGCGGCGAAAAAGGCAGCTTTTTTATGCAGATTGCTTTACGGAGGGTCAACGGGAAGCTTCCTGCCGCCTAACGCTTCTTTAGGCTGTGGCGTATGGCGTGCTCAGGGCAGGCGTGCAGGCACTCTGAGCAGCGTATGCATTCGGGCGAGTTGATATTCTTTCTGACCTCCACGTTCATCCTGCAAACGCGTTCACACTTGCCGCAGTTCGTGCAAAGGCTTTTGTCGATGGTCATACGCGTAAGGCTTATGCCGTTGAACAAGCCGTAGAACGCGCCCAAGGGACAGAGGTACTTGCAAAAAGGGCGGAAGATGAAAGCGGAAGCTATGAGGATAACGGTTAGTATGCCAAGCTTATGCAGGAACAGACCGCCCGCGGCGGACGCCAAGGAAGAGTTAGTTAGTATCAGCGGAATGCCGGCGCCCAAGGTTCCCGCGGGGCAGAGCCACTTACAGTAGTAGGGAGCGGACAGCCCGAAGCTGTCACGAAGCAGCAGGGGCAGGGCGATGACCAAGACCGCAAGCACAACATACTTGAGGTAACGAAGCGCACGGTCAAGGAGCTTTGGTACCCTGAGCTTAGGCAGCGGGATAAGGTCGATAAGCTCCTGTACAAAGCCGAAGGGACAGAGCCAACCGCAGATAAAACGCCCAAGGCTCACCGCAAAGAGGAGCAGCAGTCCAAGTACATAGAAGGGAAACCTGACGGCGGACGAGGTGAACGCCGACTGCAAGGACCCCATGGGACAGGAGCCGAGCGCGCCGGGGCAGGAGTAACAGTTTAGCCCCGGAACACACAACAGCTTCAGCTTGCCTTGGTATATGGTTCCCGTGACATAACCCTTTATGTACGAGTTCTGAGCTATCGCGGCGCAGCCCTGCACTAACCTTCGCTTTGTCTTATACTTCATTATCCTATGCCTATGCACTCAAGACAGACCCTTACGGCCTTCGCAAGCACATCGCCCGCCTGTCCCTTGAGGACGCCGACGACTATCAGAGCGAAAGCCGAAAGGATAAGTATCAGGTTGATTGCCGGCAGAGCCTTGCGCTTCATTTGCCGATGAGGGACAGACGCTCGTCTATCATGTCAAGGTAGGCTTGTGTAATGTCGGAAGCGCTCGGAACTCCGTCCTCGGATTCGCCTACAAGGTTGCCGGTGCTGTCGAGAAACATGGTCGTGGGAATGAACTGAACGCTGTTGATAAAGGCGCTGTTCAGGCCGCTGTCGGCAATGAGCACGGGAAAGTCGCAGTTGTTCCGCTCGAGCAGCGACAGCGCGGCAGCCGAAGCGGTGTCCGCGTCAATGCAGATGGAGATAAAGCCGACGTTTTCGGGCAGCCTTCTGTACAATTCGCCAAGCGCGGACAGCTCGCTGACGCACGGACCGCACCATGTAGCCCAGATGTTGATGACAACAAGATCGAACTGTGCAAGGTAAGCTTCGGTGTAGACCTCGTCACTGTTAATCGCCGATGCGGAAAAGCTGAACGAGTACTCAGGCTTGGCGGTATCGTCAGTGACGACAGGCTCGGTTACGACCGGTTCAGTGGCGTCGGGTTCAGCGACGATGGGATCGGTAGTCGCTGTTTTCAAAGGCTCCGTGATTTCGGTAGGCTCAGGTGCGTCCGTGATTAGGGGCGCGTCAGTCGTTATGGGCGCGTCGGTCGTTTGAGCGGTATCGTCTCCCTTTATCATCGAGCATCCGCCGACAAGCAAAAGGGCCAAAACCAATAATATAGCTGTGATATTTTTCATACAATCACCTCCATCTGCAATATACCCGATTAACGGTAGAAAGGCAATAGATAATTATGTCCCTAATGCGTAAATATTTTGAACGCATTTGAAATAAAGTAGTTGACCAATTATTTAAACTGTGTTAAAATTGACCAACGGGTCAAAGGGAGGAAATGATGAACGCGGCTTTTTCAAGGCTTAGTGCGGAGAAACAAGAAAACATTATTAACAGGGCCATACTGGAGTTCTCTAACAACAGCTTCGCGGATGCCTCAACCGACGCGATAGCCGAGGATACGGGGATAGCCAAGGGCAGCTTGTTCTATTATTTCGGCAACAAGAAGGGTCTGTATCTGTATGCCTTAAAATACAGCACAGAAAGGATAGTTGATTACACGAAAACGCGAACGATAACGGGGGAGAGCTTCGGAGAGGTCGCAATGGGTTTCTTCAGGTCACGCATTCACTTTATGCGTGAGAATCTTGAGATAACACGATTTGTGTCAAGGGCGTCAAGGGAGCATAACGCGGAGGTGTTTTCGGAGCGCTTGGAGATAATAAACGACTACCTAAACGCTTTCGAGGTCGGTACCTCATCCATTGTGGAATCAGCAATTGACAAGGCGAAGCTTAGGGTTTCGCACAAGGTCGCCGCCGACAGCATTAGCATGTACTGGATGGCTATCACGATGTTTTTGCTTGACCGCTACAAGGAGAAAGAGGAGCGCTTCCTTATGGAGGATGGAAAGCTGTACGTAATAATCGGATCATATGTCGACATTCTTGAACACGGGATTTCCGTGGATTGAGGGTGGAGCGTTGGTAATATTACAAAAACAGAAAGGATAGGAAAATGAAAGAAGAGAAGACATTATACAAGTTGATTTCGGGTCAGACTTCAGTTGCGATGTCATTGCAGTACGCGGTCAAGAAGGAGTCCGTGAACATCCCTATGTCCCTGCTCGTTTCGGGAGGGCTGGATGTGGATATGCTCGAAAAGGCCGTCAACTTAGCGGTCACGCGCAATGATATGTTCGCGTTGAGACTGCAAATGGTGGGAGGCGTCGCGGGTATCGGCGGTGAAATGATGCAGTATTTCGACGAGCCTAAGATCATGGGACCGGATCGCCTTGACTTCACGGGCAAGACCGAACAGCAGATGTTCGACAAGCTCACAGAGCTTGGCAGGAAGCCCATTCGTCACTTCAACGCACCCTTGGGCAGAGTCAGCATCGTGACCGCGCCCAACGGCGATGTAGGCTTGTTCACGGTATTCAGCCATCTCATGGCGGATACTTGGGGCTGCTTCGTTTTCTTCAACGACACGTTTGAGGTATACAAGGCGCTGCGTGACGGCACGGATTTGCCCAAGGCTCCCGCCTCGTTCGAACAGTGCATAAAGAATGAGCTTGCGCTTGCGGAGACCGACAAGATTAAGCAAGACTTCGCCTATTGGTATGGCGAGTTCGCGGGCAAGCCGGAGCCTATCTTCACCTGTCTGCAGGGCGGCGAGGTTCTGGAGAATCAGACCAAGGGCAAGAAGCGCGCTATATGCAGCTATGGCATGAAGAATGACTGCACCATCAGCGACAACTATATTCCCGGCGAAGAGGTCAAAAAGTACCTGGAGTTCTGCCGCAACAACAATGTGTCGCTGCAATCGATGTATCTTGCCGCTCTCAGGACCGAGCTGTCCAAGGCCTGCGGCCGTCAGGAGGATATCGGTTTCCTTACCGTTTTGAACCATCGCCCCAAGCTCATCGACAAGAAGTCGGGAGGATGCCGCGTACACTTCTACCCGGTGCGCACCATTGTATCCGAGGACAAGACCTTCTGGGAGCTTTGCGATATAATTAATGATAAGCTGACCTCCGTATACCTCTATTCGGACGCCAACCCCGTTCACGTCTATGGCCAGACGCTGAAGCTCTGCGGCGCCGAGATGCGCAACACCTACTTTGGGCTTACCGTCACCATGCAGACTCTCAAGCCGCAGGTGGATGGCTTCCCGCCCATGCGTTTCCAATGGTATAATCGCGGTCTCACAGCCGATCTTACCTACATGATAATCATGGCGGATGACAGCGAGAATGACACCCGCATATTCTATGAAACAAGAGACGCTATAACATCACCCGAAATGCCCGCTCAGGCAACCGAGCAGATGCGCAAGATACTCAACGCGGGCGTAGAGAACCCCGACATCACCATAGGTGAGCTTCTGGATCTGTAAAAGCTCCTTCCTCCTTTCTTTAGCTCCGCCGCAATAAAACGGCGGAGCTTTCATTTGCGGAAAAGCTTGCTTGACGACCCGTCAATCTGCACTGTCATCCTGAGCTATCGCGCAGGATCTTGGTGAAAACATA
>ERZ795053.105-NODE-105-length-97330-cov-11.838016_pt1 | contig 97330 bp, 97 predicted proteins | sample MGYA00375137_ERZ795053 | MGnify/ENA primary metagenome ERZ795053 (study PRJEB30182, sample SAMN05720284) | activated sludge metagenome | isolation source: Anaerobic digester | place: Hong Kong | collected 2014-12-17 ...
CCCGGCTTTGGGCTACGATGTGGCATCACCTTCAAGGAGAAGTGCATGTCCGACCTCGTTGACTCTGCCGTGGAAACCAAGGAACAGCTCGTGTCCAACCTGCGCCGCGTGATTTCCGACGCCGAAGACCTGCTGGCCGCCACTGCTGGCCAGACCGACAGCAAGATGGCCGACCTGCGTGCGCGCGCCAAGGAAAACCTGGCGGTCGCCCGTGAAAAGCTGGCCGACGCCACCGCCGCCGGCCGCGAACGCGCCCGTCAGGCCGCCGCGGCGACCGACGACTACGTGCACGACAACCCCTGGTCGTCCATCGGCGCCGCCGCCGCGCTGGGTCTGCTGATCGGTGTGCTGCTCGGCACGCGTCGCTGAAGTTTTTTCGCCGATGAGGGCGCTCTGGCGCCTCCTCGATCACCCTGTGGCGGACACCCGTCGCGGGGTGGCGTGATCGCCTGCCCCAGCCGCTGCTCACCCCCTCCATGCCATCCAGCCAGGAATCTCCCAGCACCGCCAGCCGCGTCCGGCTGTTGCTGGCCGACGTGATCGAGCTGGTGCAGGTGCGCCTGGAACTGTTCACGGTCGAGGCGCGGCTGGAAACCGCGCGCCTGGTCTGGATGCTGATGCTGGGCGCCTTTGCCGTGGTGCTGCTCAGCTTCGGGCTGATCTTCCTGTCGATCTTCATCACCGTGCTGCTCTGGGACACCCATCGCGAGCTGGCGCTGGCGGTGTTCACCGCGCTGTTCCTGGGCGGCGGCTTCGTGCTGCTGGTGCTGGCGCGCTCACGCTTCAAGCAGGGCGCGCGCATGTTCGCGGCGACCCGGGCCGAGCTGCAGCGTGACAAGGAGCGCATGCAGCCATGAGAGCAGTGGGCTGCGCTGTCACACCGGTTCCGACGCGCACGGCGCGGAGGGCCGGCCGGTGAGCGCCCCCGAATTCGAGGATCTGTTTGCCCGACGTCAACAGCTTCGCGTGCGCTCCGCCCAGCTGCGCGAGCAGATCGCCGTGCGCGCCCAGGTGGCGCGCCCCGCGCTGCGCCTGGCCGACCGCGTGCAGGCCGGCACCGGCTGGATGCGCAGCCACCCCGAGCTGCTGGCCGTGGCCGGCGCCGCCGTGCTGGGCGCGGTGGTGGTGCGGCCCCGGCGCGCGCTGTCGCTGGGGCTGCGGCTCTGGTCGGGCTGGCAGGTGTTCCAGCGCGTGCGGCCGCTGGTCAACGCGCTGATGGGGCGGCGCTGATCCCGCCTCCCAGCGCCCGCAGATCCGCCACGGCCATGAGCCCCGCGCCGGTTGTCGCCGCTCCCGCCGAAGCGCCGGCGGCGAAGCCCTGGAAGGTGCCCGAATCGGTGCTGGTGGTGATCCACACCCCCGACCTGCAGGTGCTGCTGATGAACCGCGCCGACGCGCCCGGCCACTGGCAGTCGGTCACCGGCAGCAAGGACTGGCCCGGCGAACCCCTGCACGATACGGCCGTGCGCGAGGTGGCCGAGGAAACCGGTATCGACGCCCTGGCCCCCGGCTGCGAACTGCGCGACTGGCAGCTCGAGAACGTGTACGACATCTACCCCGACTGGCGCTGGCGTTATGCCCCCGGCGTCACGCGCAACCGCGAACGCGTGTTCGGCCTGCGCGTGCCGGGCGTGCTGCCGGTGCGCCTGGCGCCGCGCGAGCACACGGCCAGCCTTTGGTTGCCCTGGCGCGAGGCGGCGGGGCGCTGCTTTTCGCCCTCCAACGCCGAGGCATTGCTGCTGCTGCCGCGCTTCACGCAAGGGGCGGGCGCATGAGCGAGAGCCACCTGTTCCACCCGCCGGGCGGCATGCTCGCGCCCGACAGCGACCCGTCCGTGCTGCGCGTGGCCACCTACAACATCCACAAGGGCGTGCAGGGCCTGGGCCCGGCGCGGCGGCTGGAGATCCACAACCTGGCGCTGGCCGTGGAAACGCTGGACGCCGACATCGTCTGCCTGCAGGAAGTGCGGCGCCTGAACCACCGCGAGGCCGGCTACTTCACCCGCTGGCCCGAGCTGCCGCAGGCCGACTTCCTGGCGCCCGAGGGCTATGAGGCGGTCTACGTGACCAACGCCTTCACCCGGCACGGCGAGCACGGCAACGCGCTGCTGTCGCGCTGGCCGGTGAGCGGCCACCGGCACGAGGACATGTCCGACCACCGCTTCGAGCAGCGCGGCCTGCTGCATGTGGAGGTGCTGGTCACCGGGCAGCCGGTGCACGTGATCGTGGTGCACTTCGGCCTCATCCCGGCCAGCCGGCGACGCCAGGCCGAGCAGGTGCGGCGCTACATCCAGCGCGAGATACCGGCCGGCGCGCCGGTGGTGGTGGCGGGCGACTTCAACGACTGGGGCTCGCGCGTGCAGCGGGTGCTGGCGCAGGACGCGCTGCACGGTTTCGAGGGCCCGCGCACCTACACCTACCCCTCGCGCCTGCCGGTGGTGCAGCTCGACCACATCTACGCCCGCGGCCTGCGGCCGATCGGGCTGATGGCGCCGCGCGGGCGCGTGTGGCACCGCATGTCCGACCACCTGCCGCTGATCGCCGAGTTCCGGATGTGAGCCCCGCTGCGCATCCAGCGGCATCGGTTACTATGTTTTTGATAGCTGCCTGCGCCCGCCAATTGTGGGCCAGATGCCAAAAACACCATGAATCCTGGGTGCAACAAGGCGCCTGTTACCATCCAGCCAGACCATGAAACCCAGACCCGATCTCCCGCCCGACACCACCGCCGAGGACGAGGGCACACCCGTCTCGGTGAAGATCCGCGAGCGCGTGCGCGCGGCCGGCCGGCGCTTCCATGCCAACGACAACATCGCCGAGTTCATCGAGCCGGGCGAGCTGGAGCGCCTGCTCGACGAAGTCGCCGTCAAGATGGAAGACGTGCTGCAGAGCATGGTGATCGACACCCAGGGCGACCACAACACCGCCGCCACCGCGCGCCGCGTGGCCAAGATGTACCTGAAGGAAGTGTTCGGCGGCCGCTACGTGCAGGCGCCGCCCATCACCGAGTTCCCCAACGCCGAGCGGCTCAACGAGCTGATGATCGTCGGCCCCATCACCGTGCGCAGCGCCTGCAGCCACCACCTGTGCCCGGTGATCGGCAAGCTGTGGATCGGCGTCATGCCCAACGAGCACACCAACGTCATCGGCCTGTCCAAGTACGCGCGGCTGGCCGAATGGATCATGGGGCGCCCGCAGATCCAGGAAGAGGCGGTGGTCCAGCTGGCCGACCTGATCCAGGAAAAGACCAAGCCCGACGGGCTGGCCATCGTCATGGAAGCCACCCACTACTGCATGGCCTGGCGCGGCGTGAAGGACATGGACAGCAAGATGATCAATTCCGTCATGCGCGGGGTGTTCCTCAAGGACATGAACCTGCGGCGCGAATTCCTGGCCCTTATCCCGAAGAAATGAGCCACCCCCTGAGCTGCCCGCGGCATCTCCCCCCTCTCTCTTCGGGAGGGGGACAACGCCAGTGGCCGCTGCAAGTACGGCCACGGCGTTCGCTGGCGGGGTGCCTGTGGTGACATCGTGTGTGGGCGCGTGTCGCGCCCTGGAGACCTGACATGCTCGTTCGCCTGCTCTATGCCAGCCGCGCCGTCGATGCCTCGGCGGCGGCCATCGAAAGCATTTTCAAGAGCGCCCGCCAGCACAACCACGACCAGGGCGTCACCGGCATCCTGGTGTACGGCGACGGCGTGTTCCTGCAGGCCATCGAGGGTGGGCGCCAGGCCATCAGCGACCTGTACGGCACCATCCAGCGCGACGCCCGCCACCGCGACGTGGTCCTGCTCGACTATGAAGAGATCACCCAGCGCCGCTTCGGCGGCTGGAGCATGGGCCTGGTCAACGCCAGCAAGCTCAACGCCAACGTGCTGCTCAAGTACTCCGACCGCGCGGTGCTCGACCCGTACTCGGTGTCCGGCAAGGTCTCGCTGGCACTGCTGGAAGAGCTGATCGACACGGCCTCCATCGTCGGGCGCAGCTGAGCCGGCGGCGGTTGCGCCGCCATCGGAATCTTGAGTCTTTTACGCCTCCAGCCCATGCGTGGCGGGCGCAGGCAGCTATTGATTCTGTAGCTTTTCAGCGCAACTAGATGGCCGCGGCGGCGATGTCGGCCGGCGTCTTGCCGAGCTGGCGCAGGGCGGCCAGCGTCTCGGCGTCGGTGCGGTACATGCGCAGCAGCTCGGACGGGTGCAGCGCACCGGCGGCGCGCAGCACCTGTTCCACCGGCAGCTTGATGCCGCTGATGTGCAGCACCGTGCCGCGCACCACCAGCTGCGTGTGCAGGCGCATGAAGATCTCCACCCCGGTGGCGTCGATGCGGTTGATGGGCTGCGCGAACAGCACCACGTGCGCGGTGTCGGGGTGCGTGCCCAGGTGCTCGCCCACCGTGCGCTCGAACTGGCCGGCGGCGGCAAAGTCCAGCGCCGCGTCCATGCGCAGCGCGTAGGTGTGCGGCGCCAGCGGCGGCAACTGCCACAGGTGGCGGTCGCGCAGGCTGCCGTCGGGGTGCAGGCCGACCTCGATGATGCGCGGGTGCAGCCGCTGGTACACGAAGTACGACAGCGACATCACCATGCCCGCCAGCACGCCCCAGTACAGCTCGGGCGCCGCCACCAGGGTGATGACGAAGGTGATGGCGGCGATCACCGCCTCCACGCGCGCCAGGCGCCACAGCCGCACGAACTCGCGCGGCTTGAGCAGCCCCAGCACCGCCGCCACCACGATGGCCGCCAGCACGGCCTGCGGCACGAAGCGCAGCACCGGCGTGAACACCAGCAGCGCCAGCAGCACCACCAGGGCCGAGAAGATGGTGGCCCAGCCCGTTTGCGCGCCGGCGTACAGGTTGAGCGCCGAGCGCGAGAACGACGAGCTGGTGGCGAACGCGCCCGACAGGCCGGAGGCGATCTTGGCCAGCCCCTGGCCGATCAGGTCCTGGTCCTGGTCCCAGCGCTCGCCCTTGCGCTCCGAATCCACCTTGGCCGACGAGGCGGTTTCCAGAAAGCTCACCAGCGTGATCACCAGCACCGGCAGCACCAGCTGGCCCAGCATGTCCCAGCCCGGCCAGCCCGGCAGCTCCAGCCCCGGCAGGCCCTGCGGCAGCTGGCCCACCACGCGCCCGCCGTGCGCCTCGAAGCCCAGCGCCCAGCTCAGCCCGGCGGCCGCCAGCACCACCAGCAGCACGGTGGGAAAGCTCGGCTTGAAGCGCTTGGCCGCCAGCAGCACCACCACGGTGACCACGCCGAACGCCGCCGCCGCCCAGTGCAGGGCAGGCGCCTGCAGCATGTGTTCCCAGTTGCCGGCAAAGCCCAGCATGGCCGGCAGCTGCGAGCCGATGATCAGCACCGCCGCCGCCTGCGTGAAGGCCATCAGCACCGGCGAGTTGACCAGGTTGAGCAGCCAGCCGAAGCGCGCCAGGCCCAGCGCCACCTGCAGCAGGCCGGTGAGCAGCGCCAGCCACACCGCCAGGGTGACCCACTGCGGGCTGCCCGGCTGGGCCAGGCCGGTGAGCGAGGCGGCGATCAGCAGCGCCGTCAGCGCCGTCGGCCCGACCGACAGCCGCTGCGACGACGAGAACAGCACCGCCACCAGCGCCGGCAGGATGGAGGCGTAGATGCCCGTGACCGGCGGCATGCCCGCCAGCTGCGCGTAGGCCACGCTCTGCGGGATCATCATCAGCCCCACGGTGAGGCCCGCCAGCGCCTCGTTGCGCAGCAGGCCGGCCGTGGGCCGCGGCCAGCGCAGGAAGGGCAGGTAACGGCGAAGGGCGGGGTGCATCACCGGCGATGTTACGTCATGCCGCGGCGCGGCCGGCCCGCGTGACTTGCAGGCCCAAAGTGCCTGCAGCCGGCGCGGGGCGAGCGGCGGCAGCTATCGAGATGGAAGCAAGCCGCGGCCGGCTGCCTCAGCGCTGCGGCATGTCCTTGTACGAGTAGCCCAGGCTGACGGTGGCGTCTTCCGGGATCGGCGGCATGCTGGCGTTCCAGTCTTCCCAGGCCTGGCGCATGGCGGCCAGGCGCTCGGGCTGCTTCTTGGCCTGGTTGGCGCGCTCGCGCTCGTCGGCCGGGATGTCGAACAGGTAGTCGTTGCCGTCCACCCGCAGGTACTTCCAGTTGCCCTGGCGCAGCGCGCGCTGGCCGCGGTGGTTCATGCGCCAGTGCAGCGGGCGGTCGAAGCTGTGGGCGGCGTCGCGCAGCACCGGCAGCATGGAGACGCCGTCCAGCGGGAAGTCGGGGTGCGCGGCCACGCCGGCGGCGTCGAGCATGGTGGCCGACCAGTCCATGCTCATGCACAGCTGCCGGCTCTGGCCGCCGGGGCGGATCACGGCTGGCCAGTGGGCGATCCAGGGCACGCGGATGCCGCCTTCGGTCAGGTCCATCTTGCCGCCGACCAGCGGCCAGTTGTCGGAGAAGCGCTCGCCGCCGTTGTCGCTGGTGAAGACGATCAGGGTGTTGTCGAGCTGGCCGTTCCGGCGCAGCGCCTCGACGATCCAGCCGATGCCCTCGTCCATGTGGTGGATCATGCGGCGGTAGACGTGGATGTTGCCGCCCGCCAGGTCGAACAGGTTGTCCTTGATGGCGGGGGCGCGGCCGGCGTCCTCGCGCGTTTCCCAGGGCCAGTGCGGGGCGGTGTAGTGCAGGCTCAGCATGAAGGGCGCATCGCCAGCGGCCATGCGGTCGACCCAGTCGACGGCGCGGCGCGACAGCAGGTCGGTCAGGTAGCCTTCGTCGGCCAGTTCTTCCTCGCCGAACCAGAGGTCGTGCCGGCCGGCCGAATCGCAGTGGCTGAAGTAGTCCACCCCGCCCGACATGGGGCCGAAGAACTCCTCGTAGCCGGAGCGCAGCGGCCCGAAGGTGGGCGGGTAACCCAGGTGCCACTTGCCGATCAGCGCGGTGCGGTAGCCGGCGCCCTTGAGCAGCGAGGGCAGGGTGGGGTGCTCGGGCGGCAGGCCCAGCGTGGTGCTGCCGCGGCTGCGGCTGTTGATGGGCTCTTCTGCCGCGCCGCGCAGCCGGTACTGGTAGCGCGCCGTCATCAGGCCGAAGCGTGTGGGCGAGCATACCGGCGAGTTGCTGTAGCCCTGGGTGAACAGCAGGCCATCCTGCGCCAGGCGGTCCAGCACCGGCGAGACGGGGCCGAACACGGCGTCGCGGCCGCCGTAGCAGCCGAGGTCGGCGTAGCCGAGGTCGTCGGCCACGATGAAGATGAAGTTGGGGCGGTTTTTTGTGGTCATTTTGGCCTCTGGCCCTTGTGTGGCGGGCGCAGGCAGCTATTGAAATTGAAGTATTTTGGTGCTCACTCGACCTTCATGCCGGTGGCCTTGATGACCTTGGCGTAGCGGGCGGAGAGCTGGTCGAACAGCTGCTGCGCGGCGGCGCCGGTCTGGCCCTCGTAGAACAGGTCGAGCCCCGCCAGGCGCTGGCGCACTTCGGGCTGGGCCAGCGCGTCGGCCATGGCTTTCTGCAGCTTCTGCACGATGGCGTCGGGCGTGGCGGCGGGGACCATGGCCACGTAGTACACGGCCTGCTCCATTTCCTTGTGGCCCAGGTCGGCCACGGTGGGGATGTCCGGCGCCAGGGTGGAGCGCTGGCGGCTGGTGACGGCCAGTGCGGTGATCTTGCCGGCCTTCACGTGCGGCAGCATGCCCGGCGTGGCCAGGATGCCGGCGTCCACCTCGCCGGAGAGCACGGCCGTCACGGCCGGCGTGTTGCCCTTGTAGGGCACGTGCAGCACCTTGCCGCCGGTGCTTTCATGGAAGATCTCGGCCGCCAGGTGGCCGGGGCTGCCGCTGCTGCCCGAGCTGAACGAGACGGAGCGCGTCTGCGCCGCCTTGACCATGTCGGCCAGCGTCTTGAAGCCGGTCTTGGGGTTCACGCCGATCAGCAGGCCGGACGAGGCGATCACCATCAGCGGCTTCAGGTCCCCCGGCTTGAACGGCATGGACTTGTAGATGTGCGGGTTGATGGTGTAGGTGGAATCGATGCCGAACAGCACCGTGTAGCCGTCGGGCGCGCTCTTGGCCACCGCGTCGCTGCCGATGTTGCCGCCGGCGCCGGGCTTGTTCTCCACCACGAAGGGCTGGCCCAGGCTTTTCTGCAGCACGTCGGACATGGAGCGGGCAATCAGGTCCGACGGGCCGCCGGGCGGCCAGGCGTTGACGAAGCGCACCGGCTTGTTCGGGTAGTCGGCCTGCGCTGCGGCGGGCAGCGGCGCCAGCCAGAGCGCGGCGCTCAGCGCCAGCAGGGCACGGCTGGCGGTGCGAAGGGTCGGGGTGGTAAGGCGTGTCATGTCGTTGTCTCCTGGTTCTGGTGCGGGCTCAGGCCCGCGAGCGCCCGGCTCAGGGCTGGTAGCCGGACTGGCGCACCACCGGCGCCCACTGGGCGCGGTAGGCCTTGATCGCGGCGGCGGTCTGCGCCGGCGAACTCACCACCGGGCTCAGTTTGCTCTCCTTGAACAGTTTCTGCGTGTCGGGGTCGCGCATCACGGCCTGGATCGCCTGGGCCAGCTTGTCGACCTGCGCCTTGGGCATGCCCTTGGGCGCGAAGAAGGTGTTCCAGCCGTTGGCGGCCAGGTCCAGCCCGGCTTCCTTGAATGTGGGCACGTCCGGTGCGAAGGACGATCGCCTGGCACCCGAGGCGGCGAGGATGCGGATCTTGCCGGCCTCGGCCTGCGGCAGCAGCGAATCCAGCGTGTCGAAGGCCACGGGCACCTGACCGCCGATCAGGTCGGTCATCAGCGGGCCGGAGCCGCGGTAGCCCACCACCTGGCCCTTGACCTTGGCCTTGTCGGACACCATCAGCGCAAAGAAGTGCGGCAGGCTGCCGGTGGCCGGCACCCCGAAGTTGGCCTGTGCGGGGTTGCTGCGCAGCCAGGCGAGCAGGTGCGACAGCTCCTTCACCGGCACCGCAGAGCCCACGGCCAAGCCGAATTCATAGTCGCTGACGATGGAGACAGGCTGGAAGTCGGCCTCCGGGTCGTAGCCCACGTCCTTGAACACGAGGGGCGCCACCACCATGATGGCCGGGTTGGCCAGCAGCAGCACGTTCTGGTTCGCCAGGCTGGTCCTGACCTGCTGCGCCGCCAGCCGGCCGCCGGCGCCGGTCTTGTTTTCCACCACCACGGTCTGGCCAAGCTTGGCCCCCAGCCTGTCGCCCACGATGCGCGCCACGCGGTCACTGGAGCCACCCGGCGCATAGGGCACGATGAGGCGCAGCGTGCCGTCGGCCTGGGCCAGCGCGGGTGCCGAAACGCCCAGGGCGAGCGCGGCGGCGGCCGCGGCAGCTAGGGCAATCCTTCTGTTCAACATGGTCTTGTCTCCTCTAACATCGGCGCGCAGCATGGCCGCGCCAGGCGGTCTGCGACTTTAGAACACCGACCGACGATGGACGAAATCAATCATCATGGGGAATTACCCGTATGAGGCCGGCATCCCTGGCTCAGCCGGCGTCGATCGACGAGATGTTCCTGTACCGCCTGCACCGTCTGCAGGTGGCGGCTGGGGGGTTGGTGACTAGGCTGTGCGAGCAGACTCACGGCATCACCCGGCGGGAGTGGCGCCTGCTGGCGCAGCTGGCCGGCCATGAGGACGCGCTGTCGTCGGAACTGGCGGCGCTGGCAGCGCTGGACCGGGTGCGCACATCGCGCACCGTCACGCGGCTGGTCGAGAAGGGGCTGATGGAGCGTCGGCCGCGCCCCGGGGATCGCCGCGAGGTGCGCCTGCGCCTGACCGCCGCCGGGCGCGCCGCCTATGACGACCTGCTGCCGCGCATCGCCGCCATCAACCGCAGCCTGGTGGAGGCGCTGTCAGCGCCTCAGGTGGCGGGGCTGGACGCAGCCCTGACGGCGCTGCAGCGGCGCGCCCAGGACATGCTGGGCGGCGATGCGGTGGACGACGAGGCCTGAACCCGCAGCAAAAAAGCCTGGCACGACGTGCGTGCCAGGCTTTTGGAGCAAGAGGGAGAGGGTTGGGCGCGGCGAGCCGCGCCCAGGCTCAGCGGATCACCAGGCTGTTGCGCACCGAACGCACGCCGTTGACGCCGCGCGCCAGCTGTTCGGCCTTGGCCTTCTCTTCGGCCGACTTGGCGAAGCCCGCCAGCGACACCTCGCCGTTCAGCGTCTGCACGTTGATGGCGCCGGCGTCGACGGTCTTGTCCTCGACGAACTTGGCCTTCACCGCGGTGGTGATGGCGGCGTCGTCCACGTAGGAGCCTGCGCTCTGCTGGCCGCGGAAGACGGAGCAGCCCGTGGCCACGAGGGTGAGGCCGGTCATGGCCGCGATGATCAGGGTACGAAGGGCTTTCATGAAGTGTCTCTTTCTTGGATCGGGAAGGGTGCTGAGGCAGGCTCTTGGCCGGTTCAGTCGCGGCGGCGGCCCAGCAGCAGGGCCAGCACGGCGCCGGCGGCGGCGGCGATGGCCATCGACTTGAGCGGCTGGTCCTGCACGTAGGCGGTGGTCCGGTCGGCCACCTGGTTGACCTTGGCGCGGGTGCGCTCGCCGGTCTCGGTGGCGGCCTGCTTGCCACGCGCGGCCATGTCCTGGACGCGGGCGGAAATCGCGTCGATGGCGGGTTTCACGTCCTCGCGCAGCGAGCGCACCTTGGCTTCGGCCTTGTTCAGCGTGTCGTTGGCCATCTCGCGCGCCCTGTCGACGCCGCGCTCGGCCCTGTCGGCCAGCTCGTCGGTGGCGTGCTTGGCCCTGGTTTCCATACGGTCGGCCTTGTCGCTGATGGTCTGGACGATGTCGTCGGTATCGGGACGGGGGTTCATGCGGTGTTCCTTTGAAGCTGGCGGTTCGCAAGGTCTGCGGCACGTCACCGATGAGTGGCGACCGGCCTTGCTTGCCACTTACTTTAGCGGGCCGTGGCCCGCACACGATCAGCCGGCGGCGTTGGCCGGTGTCAGAGGGGCCGCGGGGGCGTTGTAAGTCTTTTCCGACATGCCGTCGCCCGCCTTCTGGATGTCCTGCTGGGCCATGGCCTGGGCGCGGGGAATGGTGGCGGTGATGCGGGTGCCGCGCCCTGGCGAGGAGTTGATGTCGAGCCGGCCGCCGCTGGCCTCGATGCGGTGGCGCATGCCCACCAAGCCGTGCGAGGCCTGCGGCAGCGCCGTGGCGTCAAAGCCCTTGCCGTCGTCGAAAACGCTGACCTCCACGTGGTAGACGTAGTTCTTCAGGGAGACCGTGACCTTGCTGGCCTGGGCGTACTTGCCGATGTTGGTCAACGCTTCCTGGACCACGCGGTAGATGGTCAGTTCGCCGGCCTCCGCAAGGGAAACGGACTCGAGCGCCACATCCACTTCCAGGTTGGCGCGGTCGGCGAATTCCCGCGACAGGATCTCGAGCGAGGCCACCAGGCCCAGGTTGGAGAGCGAACTCGGGCGCAGGTCTTCGATGATGCGGCGCTTCAGGGCGATGCCCTGGTTGAGCGTGTCGGTCAGGTGCTTGAGGCGCTCGAGCTGGTCGGTCGCATCGGCCGGCAGGCGCGAGCGCAGGCGCGCCACGTCCAGCTTGGCGGCGGTGAGCAGGGCGCCCAGCTCGTCGTGCAGCTCGCGCGCCAGGTGGGCGCGCTCTTCCTCGACCGCCTGCTGCAGGTGGGTGGCCAGCTCCGTGAGCCGCGCCGTGCGTTCGCGCACCTGCGATTCCAGGGCGTCGCGCTCGGCCTCCAGCGCGTGGTGCTTGTCTTCCTCGGCGCGCTGCAGCTCGCGCGTCTGGCGGCTGTAGAGCACCAGCGCGAGCAGCGCCGCGAAGACGCCGGCGGCCACGCCCACCCGGGCGATCGCCACCAGGCGGCCGATGTTTTCGCGCCGATCGGTGACCTGCCGGTCGATCTCGCCCAGCAGCGCCTGCGCCAGAGCGTTGGCTTGAGCCATCTGGTCGAGCCCGACATTGGTGGTGACGACGAAATTGACCGCTTCCACCTTGCCTTCCTCGCGCAGGCGGATGGTCAGATCCATTTCGCTGAATTTCTGCACCACGGTCTTGGCAAAGGCGCGGGCCAGTTGCCTGGCCTCGGCACCCTCCATATCGGCCGGTTCAATGAGTTCCAGTTCCTGGTTGATGAGCTTGCGGGAACTCTCGTAGGGCTTCAGGTAGGCCTTGTCGCCCGTCATGACGAAGCCGCGTTGGGCGGATTCGGCGATGGCCAGTTCGCGCAGGGCGTGGTCCAGCGCGGCGCGCACGGCGTGGGCGCCACGGATGTCGGTCAGTGCTGTTACCAGGCGCGCGAACGTGCCCTCGTAGAACATCAGCATCACGGCCGCGCAGGCGAAGGCGATGACCAGCGTGAGCCGCCCGTGCTTGCGCGTGCGCTGCCGAAGCGAGTCAGCCGCGCGGCGTGCCAGCGCTACTGGAGACATGAGGATTGCCCATAGAATCGCTGCGAACCATGTGCCACCATCTGCGGAGGCACATCAAGCGGGTATCTGGAGGCGTCATGATCAGAATCGGCATTGTGGATGACCATGCCATCGTCCGTTCGGGATTGAAGCAGTATTTTTCCGAGCATGTCGATCTGCGCGTGATCGGCGAGGCTGCCAGCGGGCGCGAGGCGATCGATCTGGTCCGCACCACCGAGATGGACGTGCTGGTGATGGACCTGTCCATGCCCGGGCAAAGCGGCATCGACGCGCTGGCCATGATCCGGGCCAAGGCGCCAGACGTCGGCATCCTGATCCTCAGCGGCTACCCCGAAGAGCACTACGCGATGAACCTGATCCGCCAGGGCGCGAGCGGCTACCTGAACAAGGAGTGCGACCCTTCGGAGATTGTGGAGGCCATCCGCACCATCGCTTTGGGCAAGCGCTACATCACGCCGCAGGTGGCGGAGCTGCTGGCGCAGCAACTGGGCCGCAAGGGAGACGCGCCGCCGCACGAACAGCTTTCGGAGCGCGAGTTCCAGGTGTTCCTGAAGCTGGCCAGGGGCGAGACGGCCGGCCACATCGCGGAATCGCTGTCGCTCAGCGTCAAGACGGTGAGCACCTATCGCACCCGCCTGATGGAAAAGATGGGCCTGCATTCCAACAGCGACCTGACCTACTACGCGCTCAAGAACAAGCTGATCGACTGAGCCTTGCGGGCGCCACCCGGCGCGGCCGGCGGTGGCCGGGAAGGGCATGGCGCCGGATGCCATCAGTGCGAGCCGCGCAGTTCGTTGCAGAAATCGATCAGTGCCTCGATGTCGGTGGACTTGTCGAACACGGCGTCCACGCCCAGTTCGCGGCAGCGGGCCCGAATGTCGGGCGTCGCGTAGTTGGTCAGCACCACCACCTTCTGCTCGGGATCGCGCCTCTGGCAGGCCTGCAGCACGCCCAGCCCGCTGCCCTGCTTGAGAAACAGGTCGACAATGGCCAGGTTCCAGCGCCCATTGTTGGCGCTCAGCCAGGTCGCGCCCTGCTGCTCCGTCTCGGCGAATCCTACCGGCTCCACGCCTGCCAGCTCCTGCAAGGTGCCGATCAGGTTTTCGCGGATGGTCGGATTGTCTTCAACGATATAGGTCTTCAAGGGTCCGGGCCGGTCCACGGGGCAACGGTCTCAGGTTGGCTACAACGGCAGCAGGCACTGCATCGGCTGGTACCTCGTCCGCAAAGGATCGAGATGGTTCCGAGTTTAGGAGCGCCGCGGCGCGGCCGGTGCCAGTATCCGGAGCCGGGTGCTGTAGGAATCGGCCTACACCAAAGGAGGGGCGCCCCGGTTCCCGCAGACCGGGCAGTCGGGCGCGCGCTTGAGCCGCATCTCGTTGAATTCCATGCCGCGCGCGTCGATCAGCAGCAGCCGCCCGGTCAGGGGCTGGCCGGCGCCGCTCAGCACCTTGAGCGCCTCGGCCGCCTGGATCGTGCCGACGATACCGACCAGCGGGGCGAACACGCCCATGGTGGCGCACTGGACCTCGGGCACCTCCTGCGTGGGCGGGAACACGCAGGCGTAGCAGGGCGCGTCGGCCTGGCGCGGGTCGTAGACGCTCACCTGGCCGTCGAAGCCGATCGCCGCGCCGGACACCAGCGGACGCCGGTGGGCCACGCAGGCCGCGTTGATGGCCTGCCGGGTGGCGAAGTTGTCGCTGCAGTCCACCACCAGGTCGGCGGCGGCGACCAGCGCGTCGAGTTCCGCCGCGGAGGCCCGCTGCTCAATGGCATTCACATGCACCAGGGGGTTCAGCGCCGCCAGCGCCTGCCGGGCCGAGGCCACCTTGGGTTGCCCCACCCGGTCGGTGGCGTGGACGATCTGGCGTTGCAGGTTGGTGAGGTCGACCGTGTCGTGGTCCACCAGGGTCAGCGTACCGACGCCGGCGCTCGCCAGGTACATGGCCACCGGCGACCCCAGGCCGCCGAGGCCCACCACCAGCACGTGGGCCGACAGCAGCTTCTCCTGGCCTTCGACGCCGATGTCGTCCAGCAGCAGGTGGCGCGCGTAGCGCTGCAGCTGCGAGTCGTCCATGGGGGTTGTCAAAAGGCGGCGCGGCCCGCCGGAGCGGCCTGCGCGATGGCCTTATTCGGTCTTGGGCTCGACCTTGCGTTCGACCAGCGTGGTGCTGACCTTGACCGGCTGGCCCTTGAGCTTGGCCAGCGCCTGCTGCAGCTGGAAGTCCTTGGCGCTGCCGTACTCGGGCGGGCGGCGCTCGCTGGCCGGCTTGCGCGACTCGGCTTCCAGGCGCTTGAGCGCTTCCTCGCGCTCCTTCTCCAGAGCCGGATCCTTGGTTTCGTTGGTGCCGGCCAGGTGCTTGTCGAGGTCGGACTCGCGCATGCGCAGCACGGCGAAGGGGCTGCCTTCGGCGGTGTCGTCGATCATGATGTCGGGCACGATGCCGCGCGCCTGGATCGAGGTGCCGTTGGGCGTGTAGTAGCGCGCCGTGGTGATCTTCAGCGCCGTGTCGGGGCCCAGCGGGCGCACGGTCTGCACCGAGCCCTTGCCGAAGGTCTGGCTGCCCATGAGCGTGGCGCGTTTGTGGTCCTGCAGCGCGCCGGCCACGATCTCGCTGGCCGAGGCCGAGCCTTCGTTGACCAGCACCACCAGCGGCACGGTCTTGAGCGCCGGCGGCAGGGTCTTGAGCGGGTCGACGCCGCGGCGGCGCATGTAGTCCTGCGGCTCGGCCTTGAACACGGCCTTGCTTTCCGGGATCTGCCCGTCGGTCGACACCACCGTGCTGCCGGCCGGCAGGAAGGCGGAGGAGATGGCCACGGCGGCATCGAGCAGGCCGCCCGGGTCATTGCGCAGGTCCAGCACCAGGCCCTTGATGTGCGGGTCCTTGGCGTACAGCTCGTTGACCTTGGTCACGAAGTCTTCCACCGTGCGTTCCTGGAACTGCGTCAGGCGCACCCAGGCGTAGCCGGGCTCGACTTCCTTGGCCTTCACCGACTGCGTGCGGATTTCCTCGCGCGTGATGGTCACGGGGAAGGTGCGGCTCTCGTCCTTGCGGAAGATGGTGAGGACCACCTTGGTGCCCGGCTGGCCGCGCATGCGCTTGACCGCCTCGCTCAGCGACAGCCCCTTGACGGCGGTGTCGTCGACCTTGGTGATCAGGTCGCCGGGCTTGAGGCCGGCGCGGTCGGCCGGCGAGCCTTCGATGGGGGAGACGATGCGGATCAGCCCGTCTTCCTGCGTGATCTCGATGCCCACGCCGACGAAGCGGCCGGTGGTGCCCTCACGGAATTCCTTGTACGACTTCTTGTCGAAATACTGGGAGTGCGGATCCAGGCTGGACACCATGCCCGAGATCGCGTCGGTGATGAGCTTCTTGTCGTCGACCGGCTCGACGTAGTCGCTCTTGATCATGCTGAAGACAGCCGCCAGCTGCTGCAGCTCTTCCAGCGGCAGCGGCGCCATGGTGCCGCGCGCCACCGTCTGCAGCGACACGGTGGTCAGTGCACCGGCGAGGGCGCCGACGGCAATCCAGCCGGCGACTTTGACTTTTTGACTCATGGGGTGGGAACTCCTGGCGCCACGCAATATACCTGCTGAGGCCTTGGGGTGTGGTAACCGGGCGAAGTTCCGTACTTTTCCAAGCAGGAACTATGCCTGTGGCGCCTCAGCGTGCCGAGCCCTGCTGGGCGACCGCAGCAGCGGCCTTGGCGGCGGCTTCGGCATCGCCCAGGTAGTAGTGGCGGATCGGCTTCAGCTCGGCATCCAGCTCGTACACCAGCGGAATGCCGTTGGGGATGTTCAGGCCCACGATGTCGGCGTCGGAGATGCCGTCCAGGTACTTGACCAGCGCGCGGATGGAGTTGCCGTGCGCCGACACCACCACGCGCTTGCCGCTGCGGATGGCGGGCGCCAGCGCCTCGTTCCAGAACGGCATCACGCGGGCCACGGTGTCCTTCAGGCACTCGGTCAGCGGTACGTTGGCCGGGTCCAGCTTCTCGTAGCGGCGGTCGCTGCGTTCGCTGCGCGGATCGGTCGGCTCCAGCGCGGGCGGCGGGGTGTCGTAGCTGCGGCGCCAGACCAGCACCTGCTCGTCGCCGTACTGTTTGGCCATGTCGGCCTTGTTCAGGCCCTGCAGCGCGCCGTAGTGGCGCTCGTTCAGGCGCCAGCTCTTGACCACCGGCAGCCAGGTGCGGTCCATCTCGTCCAGCACGTACCAGAGCGTGTGGATGGCACGCTTGAGCACGCTGGTGTAGGCGATGTCGAAATCCCAGCCCTCGGCCTTGAGCAGCTTGCCGGCCGACATGGCCTGCGAGATGCCGGTGGGCGTGAGGTCCACATCGGTCCAGCCGGTGAAGCGGTTTTCGAGGTTCCAGGTGGATTCGCCGTGGCGAATGAGAACGAGCTTGTGCATGTCGGGCGGGGCGCTGGCGGGCAGCGGTAACAGAGGGCGATCGCGGGGCTTCTGCCGGTCTGCCGGCAGACAGAAACCCGACATTCTAGAATTTCGCCCGAAGCGGTGGGTGCCGGTGGGTACCCGGCCGCGGTTCAACCCCTTCGCCGCAGGCCTTTCCCAGGTGCGGCTTCACGACCAGGAATGCAAGTGGATTTCATTGTTTCGAACTGGATGCTGATTCTGGTGGCGCTGGTGTCCGGCGGCATGCTGCTGTGGCCCATGGTGTCCGGCGGCGGCTTGGCGGCCGGCATTTCCGCGCCCGAGGCGGTGCAGCTCATGAACCGCGAGAAGGCGGTGGTGGTCGACGTCTGCTCGCCCCAGGAGTACGCCCAGGCCCACATCGCCGGCGCCAGGAGCATCCCGCTGGGCGAGCTGGAGGCCAAGCTGCCTGGCGTGGTGAAGAACAAGGCGGTGCCGGTGATCATGGTCTGCGCCTCGGGCGTGCGCTCCGGCCGCGCGGTCGCCATCGCCAAGAAACTGGGCTACGAGAACGCCCGCTCGCTGGGCGGCGGCCTGAAGAGCTGGCGCGACGCCAACCTGCCGATCGCCGAGGCCTGACCATGCAGGCCGTGAAGATGTACACCACCGCGTGGTGCCCCTACTGCATCCGCGCCAAGCAGCTGCTCAAGGCCAAGGGCGTGGCCGAGATCGAGGAAATCCGCGTCGACGAGCAGCCGGCCGAGCGCGGCCGCATGATGGAGATTACCGGCCGCCGCACCGTGCCGCAGATCTTCATCGGCGGCACGCACGTGGGCGGCTGCGACGACCTGGTGGCGCTGGACCGCCGGGGCGGGCTGGACCCGCTGCTGAACCCCTGACGCGCCTCGCCCCATTCAGGCCGTGCCAGGCTTGTTGCCCGGCCTCCGCCCGCCAGCGCCGCGGTTTGCTCATCCAGCCCGCCCGGCGCGGATCTGACACCCGTCCGGCCCAGGTCTGGCGGACCGCCGCCGGACTCTTGAGATAATCACCCCATCGCGGCGCGCCGGGACCGGCGTCCGCCTCTTTTTTTCAACTTCCCCCAAGCGAGACACCTCATGGCCGACCAGGATCCCGTGTTCAACATCCAGCGCGTCTATCTGAAGGAGGCTTCGCTGGAGCAGCCCAATTCCCCCGCCATCCTGCTCGACCAGGAACAGCCGTCGGTGGAGATCAACCTGGGCGTCAACGCCGAGAACGTGGCCGAGGGCATCTTCGAGATCACCGTCACCGCCACCGTGCAGACCAAGATCCAGGACAAGACCGTGTTCCTGTGCGAATGCAAGCAGGCCGGCATCTTCGAGGTGCGCAACGTGCCGGACGACCAGATGGGCCCCATCATCGGCATCGCCTGCCCGCAGATCGTCTACCCCTACCTGCGCGGCAACGTGGCCGACCTGATCCAGCGCGGCGGCTTCCCGCCGGTGCATCTGGCGGAGATCAACTTCCAGTCGATGTACGAGCAGCAGCAGGCTCAGCAGGGCGAGGGCGGCTCGCCCATCATCACCCAGTAATTCTGGGTCAAACAGGCCATTGGCCCAGGCAGGACGGGTGCAGGCAGCTATGAAAATCATAGTCATCGGCGCGGGCGCCTGGGGCACGGCGCTGGCCGTCAAGGCGGCGCGCCAGGGCGGCGGCCACCGCGTGGAGCTGTGGGCGCGCGACGTCGCCCAAGCCATGGCCTTGGACCGGGCGCGCGAGAACGCGCGCTACCTGCCCGGCATCCCGCTGCCGCGCGAGCTCACCATCCGCGGCGGCGCGCTGCCCGATCTGATCGCCGACGCCGGCTACGCCGACCTGCTGGTCGCCGCCATGCCCGTGGCCGGCCTGCGCGAGACGCTGATCGCCCTGCGCGGCGCCGGCGTGCCGCTGGCCTGGCTGTGCAAGGGCTTCGAGCCGGCGCGGGACACCGGCGCGGCGCGCCCCTTCGGCCTGCTGCCGCACGAGGTGCAGCGCCAGGTCGCACCCGAGCTGCTGGCCGGCGTGCTCAGCGGCCCCAGCTTCGCGCAGGAAGTGGCGCGCGGCCAGCCCACGGCGCTGGTGGCCGCCAGCGCCCACGCCAGCGTGCGCGACGCGCTGGTGGCGGCCTTCCACGGCGCCACGCTGCGCATCTACGCCAACGACGACCTGGTGGGCGTGGAAGTGGGCGGCGCGGTGAAGAACGTGCTGGCCATCGCCACCGGCCTGGCCGACGGCATGAACCTGGGCCTGAACGCCCGCGCCGCGCTCATCACCCGCGGCCTGGCCGAGATGACGCGCCTGGGCTTGGCCCTGGGCGCGCGGCCCGAGACCTTCATGGGCCTGTCGGGCCTCGGCGACCTGGTGCTCACCGCCACCGGCGACCTCAGCCGCAACCGCCAGGTCGGCCTGCAGCTGGCCGCCGGCAAGACGCTGGAGCAGGCCGTGCAATCGCTCGGCCACGTGGCCGAAGGCGTGTACTGCGCGCGCACCGTGCTGCAGCGCGCCCGCCACTTGGGCGTGGACATGCCCATCACCGAATGCGTGGTGGCCCTGCTCGACGGCCAGCTCAAGCCCGTCGAAGCCGTGGCCGCCCTGATGGGGCGCGATCCCAAGGGCGAGCTGCTGTAGCGGCTTTTTTGGAGCCTTTTGAGGCTCCAGCCCAGGCGTGACAGGCGCAGGCAGCTATCGTTTTAGATGTGGTTCGGTGATGACGCGGCGACTGCGCCGCAGCCCGGCAACGCCTTCAACCGCGCTTCAGCTGCGGAGCCGACCCATCCGCTACCCCCGCAGTTTTGTGAGCCTTTTTGGCCTCCAGCCCAGGAGCAGCGACCGCAGCCAGCTATGGTTTTGATACCAACCGCCAGACCGGCACGGGCCAGCGCCCACCGCGCGGCTGCGCAGCAAGCCGCCCCCCCAGGGCCGCGGAGCAGGCCCTACGCGCGGACGCCGTGGAGCGGGCTCCGCTCGGCCACTGGCGTCGTCCCCCCCGGGGGGAAGGCGCCGAAGGCGACTCAGGGGGGGTCAAACCTCCAGGTTGTCGATCAACCGCGTGCTGCCCAGCCGCGCGGCGCCCAGCGCCACCAGGGCGCCCGCGCCGTCGCCGGCCCGGGGCGGCAGCAGGTCGGCGCGGCGGCGCACGGTGAGGTAGTCGGGTTGCCAGCCGCGCGCGGCCAGCTGCGCGGTGGCGGCGGTCTCCAGCGCCGGCCGCTCCGCCGGCAGGCGCTCGCCGGCCGCCAGTGCCGCCTGGGCCAGCGCCCGCAGCGCCTGCACCAGCTGCACGCTTTCGGCGCGCTCGGCCTCGGTCAGGTAGCGGTTGCGGGAAGACAGCGCCAGGCCGTCGTCGGCGCGCTCGGTCTCGCAGGCCACCACGTCGACGGGCAGCGCGAACTGGCGCACCATGCCGCGCACCACCATCAGCTGCTGGTAGTCCTTCTTGCCGAACATCGCCGTGCCGTGCGGCTTGCCGGCGAACACGGCCATGAACAGCTTCATCACCACCGTGGCCATGCCGGTGAAGAAGCCGGGGCGGAACGCGCCTTCCAGCAGGTCGGCCAGTTGCGGGTCGGGCTGGATCCTGAAGGTCTGCGGCTCGGGGTAGAGGTCGCCCTCGCGCGGGGCGAACAGCACGTCGCAGCCGGCCTGCTCCAGCGCCGCGCAGTCGTCGGCGAAGGTGCGCGGGTAGCTGTCGAAATCCTCGCCCGGCAAAAACTGCAGCCGGTTCACGAAGATGCTGGTCACGGTGGCGTCGCCCAGCGGCTTGGCCTGCGCGAGCAGCGACAGATGCCCTGCGTGCAGGTTGCCCATGGTGGGCACGAAGGCGGGGCGTTCTGTGTGGCGAAGGGCGTGGCGCAGCTCGGCCACGGTGTGGGCAATGATCATGCGCCGATGTTCGCACACCCCCGTGGCACGCCTGCCGTGCCGGCCAGGGGCAGCAAAAAGGCGCCCCGGGGGCGCCTTTCACGGCTGATTGGCGCGCTCTCAGCGCTGCAGCATGCGGCCCAGCATGCCGACGATGTCGTCGGTGCTGCCCAGGCCGCCCTGCGGGGCCTGGCCGTGCGGGGTGAGCTTGTCGATCAGCTCCGGCAGCACGGCGGCCACGCCGCCGGCAGCCTGCTGGTGGCCGATGCCGAGCTGCGCGGCGATCTGGCTGATCACGTCGGGGCCCAGCGCCTGCGTCACCTGATCCGGGCTCACGGGCTGGTTGGCACCGCTGCCGACCCAGGAGCCGGCGGCGTCGCCCGCGCCGGCGTGGGTGAATTTGTCGAGCAGGCCGCCCAGGCCGCCCTGGCTGCTGTTGTTGGCCAGCATGCTCATCAGGATGGGTGCCAGCGCGGCGACCAGGCCCATGTTCAGCCCGCCGGTGCCGCCCTGCGGTTGCTGCGGCTGCTGCTGGCCGCCGAGCATGCCGCCCAGCACCTCGCCCAGGCCACCCAGGCCGCCGCCTTGCTGGTTCTGGCCGGCCAGCACCGAGCCGAGTACGGAGTCAAGCAGTCCCATGGTTCATCTCCCGTGGCAGAAAAGAAGGGGCGATTGTGCGCCCCCCGGCGCGGCCGGCGCCAGGGAAAGCTGTCGGAAGTCCATTCGTCCACCTGGGCGTCGGCTGGGGGCAACGGCGGTGTGAAGGAGTTGCCAAATCCAGGTTTTGACCAGGCATGGCAGGCGCAGGCAGCTATCAAAAGAGAAGTGATTGGCCTGCGGGAAAGGGGTAGCCAGCCCTTGCCGGGCGCTGGCGCCGCTGGGCCGGCGCGGCGTCCGGGTCCGCAGCCGCGGGCGGGGCTTACCCGGCGGGCGTGAACGCCAGCCGCACGTAGATGGGCGCGTAGGCCTCGGCCTGGGTGACTTCCACCAGCGTTTCCTTGGCCAGTTCGAGCAGGGCGATCAGCGTGACCACCAGCACCGGCACGCCGCGGGCCGGGTCGAACAGGTCCTCGAAGGGCGCGAAGCGGCGGCCCTGGAGCTTCTTGAGCACCAGGCTCATGTGCTCGCGCACCGAAAGCTCCTCGCGCGTGATCTTGTGGTGCTGCACCAGCTTGGCGCGGCGCAGGATGTCCTGCCAGGCCTGCTGGATGTCGACCAGCGCCACGTCGGGGAAGCGCGGCTTGAGCGCCTGCTCCACGTACACCTGCGCCTTGAGGAATTCGCGGCCGTACTGCGGCAGTTCGGCCAGCCGGGCCGAGGCGAGCTTCATCTGCTCGTACTCGAGCAGGCGGCGCACCAGCTCGGCGCGCGGGTCTTCGGGCTCCTCGCCCTCGGCCGTCTTCTTGGGCGGCAGCAGCATGCGCGACTTGATCTCGATCAGCATGGCCGCCATCAGCAGGTATTCGGCCGCCAGCTCCAGGTTGCGCGCGCGGATCTCGTCCACGTAGCTCAGGTACTGGCGCGTCACCGCCGCCATGGGGATGTCGAGGATGTTGAAGTTCTGCTTGCGGATCAGGTAGAGCAGCAGGTCCAGCGGCCCCTCGAAGGCCTCCAGGAACACCTCCAGCGCGTCGGGCGGGATGTACAGGTCCTGCGGCAGCGCGAACAGCGGCTCGCCGTACAGCCGCGCCACCGCCACGTGGTCCACCACCTCGGGCAGCACCTCGGCGCTGGCGGGTGTGGGCTCCAGCATCAGCCCGGGGGTGGATTCGGGGTGGTTCATGCTATGGATAGGTGAGCTGCCTGCGCCCGCCACGCTTGGGCTGGAGGGCGATTTGGCTCACAAAAACCGGGCTGGCCAAGCCAGCGCCGACGGGCTCAGTCCGGGCTGGGCGCGGTCTGGTAGACGTAGGGCTTCTGCTGCACGCGGCCGGCGCGGAATTCGGCCTGCAGGTCGCGGTCGATCTGCTTGTCCCACAGCAGGGCACGGCCCTGGCGCTGGCCTTCGTCCAGCCCGGGTTTCTCGCGCTTGAGCTGCTCGATGAAATCGGTCGCGTCCGAGGTGTAGTGCGGGCGGCGGAAGAAATTGGCGATGGACATACACTCGCGGGCAGGAAATGATCGGTTCTGTCCGACAACGTACGCCACCTGGGCCGCGTTGAGGACGCTGGACCGCATTTTAAGGGGAGCACAGCCCGCATGAGCATCGCACGACACTGGAAAAAGGCCGCCACCGCCGCCGCCCTGGCGCTGCTGGGCGCCCTGGCCGCCTGCGACAACCAGGCCATCAAGGAGCTGGAAGAGGGCGTTTCCACCGAGGCCGACGTGGTGCAGCGCTTCGGCCAGCCCGAACGCGTGTGGCCCGAGCCCGACGGCAGCAAGACCTACGAGTACAACCGCCAGCCCGAGGGTACGCAGAACTACATGATCACCATCGGCACCGACGGCAGGATGAGCGCGCTGCGCCAGGTGCTGAACCCGCACAACTTCGCCCGCGTGCAGCCCGGCATGACCATGGAGCAGGTTCGCCAGATGCTGGGCAAGCCGGCCCGGCAGGTGCCGTACAAGCTCAAGAACGAGATCGACTGGTCCTGGCGCTTTCTCGACACCGCCGCCAACGAGAAGAAGATGTTCTTCGTCACCTTCTCGCCCGACTACCGCGTGATCCGCACCGAAATCGGCCGCGACCTGGACGGGCCGGACATGCGCGGCGGCGGCTAGGCCAGCTTTTCGGCCGCGTAGGCCTGCGTGGTGTAGGGGAAGTCCACCACCGCCTGGCCGCGCAGCGCGGGGTGGCGGGCGATCAGCGCCTCGATGCGCTCGCGCACGCGGGCCTGCTCAGGCGCTGGCAGCGCGGCGATGAAGCTGACCGACATCGTGCGGTTGACCACCACGTCCTGCGGCGTGCCGCGGTGCACATAGGGCCAGCGGGTTTCCTGCAGCGGGCCGAACCAGCGCTGGCCGGGCGCCTCGAAGGGCAGGCGCCAGTCGCCCTTGTAGAAGCGTGGAGCGTCGCCTTCGTACGGGGTCATGATGGCGGTGAGCTCGGCCACCCAGTCCACGCTCTCGTCGCGCACGTTCCACACCAGCCCCAACCGGCCGCCGGGGCGCAGCACGCGGTGGAATTCCTGCAGCGCCGCCGCACTGGCGAACCAGTGGAAGGCCTGGGCGCAGACTACGGCGTCCAGGCGGGCATCGCCCAGCGGCAGCGCCTGCGCCGTGCCGGCCAGCGCCCGCACGCCGGGCAGCGCCTCACTCAGCTTGGCGCGCATGGCCTCCACCGGCTCCACGGCGGCAACTTCGGCGCCGGTGCGCACCAGCCGCGGCGTGAACTTGCCGGTGCCCGCGCCCACGTCCGCCACCTGGCGGCCGGGGCCCAGGCCCAGCGCCTGCTTCAGCCAGCCGTCCAGCGCCTCGGGGTAATCGGGGCGGCCGCGGGCGTAGGCGTCGGCCTGGCTGGAAAAGCCCTGCTGGGCGGCGTGGTGGACGGCAGACATGGTGGACCTTCCGGGGGTGTGGAACCGGCAGGCGGTATTGGAACCTGAACCGGCTGCCCCGGTTCGCCCCGGGGGCTTCAGCCGGCGGCTGGCGGGGCCGGCTCGCTGCCGGTGGCGGCCGCCACGCCGGCGGCCACGTCGGGCTGCAGCTCTTCCTTCAGCGCGCCCAGCAGGCCGGTGCGGCGGGCGATGTCGAGCGGCTGGTTCATCAGGCCGCACAGGATCAGCCGCACGCCGGCCTTGTGGCAGGCGTGGACCAGGTTTTCCAGTTCCTCGGCGCCGGTGGAATCGACGTAGATCACGTTCTTCATGTCCAGCACCAGGGTGCGCGCCGGCAGGTGGTCTTCGAGCTGCTCGATCAGCTTCACCGCGCCGAAGAACAGCGCGCCGTAGAGGCGCCAGACCTGGATGTCCGCCTCGCGCCCGGCCAGGGCGGGGTACACATCGGCCGTCATGCGTTCCGAGCGGGTGAGGTTGGAGATGCGGTAGATGAAGGTGATGCAGGCGGCGAAGATGCCGAACTCCACCGCCGCCGTCAGATCGACGACGACGGTGAGCAGGAACACCGCCAACAGCGTCACGCGATAGGGCACGCGGTAGCTGCCCAGGCGGGTGAATTCGCGCCATTCGCCCATGTTCCAGGCCACGAACATCAGGATGGCGGCCAGCGTGGCCAGCGGGATGGAGCTGGCCAGCGGCGCCGCCACCAGGATCACCACCAGCAGCGTCAGCGCGTGCACCATGCCGGCGACGGGGCTGGTGGCGCCGCTCTTCACGTTGGTCACGGTGCGGGCGATGGTGCCGGTGGCCGGCATGCCGCCGAACAGCGGGCTGGCGATGTTGGCGATGCCCTGGGCCATCAGCTCCTGGTTGGGGTCGTGGCGGTCGCCCACCATGCCGTCGGCCACGCGGGCGCACAGCAGCGATTCGATGGCGCCCAGCAGCGCCAACGTGACGGCGGGCATCAGCATGTGGCGGGCGCTGTCCCAGCTCAGATCAGGCACCGTGAGCGCCGGCAGCGAGGCCGGCACGCCGCCGAAGCGGCTGCCGATGGTTTCCACCGGCAGGTGGAACACGGCCACCGCCGTGGTGGCCAGGATCAGCGCGACGATCGAGCCCGGCACGCTGGAGAGCTTGTCGCCGAAGGGCAGGATCGGGCCGATTACCGGCACCTTCTTGGCCCAGCGCTGCCAGCCGACCACGATGACCAGCGAGCCCAGCGCCACCCCCAGTGCCCACGGGTTGAGCGTGTTCAGGTGCGTGCCCAGCGCGTGCAGGATGCCGAAGAACTCGCCCGGCATCTTGGGGATGGTCAGGCCCAGGAAGTCCTTGATCTGCGAGAGCGCGATCAGCACCGCGATGCCGTTGGTGAAACCAATGATCACCGCCACCGGGATGAAGCGGATCAGCGTGCCCAGGCGGAACACGCCCATGGCCAGCAGGATCAGCCCCGACAGCGTGGTGGCCAGGATCAGGTTGGCCACGCCGTACTGCTGGACGATGCCGTAGACGATGACGATGAACGCCCCCGCCGGCCCGCCGATCTGCACCCGGCTGCCGCCGAGGGCCGAGATGATGAAACCCGCGATGATGGCGGTGAACAGCCCGGCCTCGGGCTTCAGGCCGCTGGCGATTGCGAACGCCATGGCCAGAGGCAGCGCCACCACCGCCACCGTGAGCCCCGCGCCCAAGTCCTGGGTGAAGCGTGCGCGGTCGTAGCCCGCAAGTGCGCTGATGAGGCGCGGGCGAAAGGAGACGGCTGGAACCATGGTGGACGCGCTGTGAGCTGGCGTAAGGCGCATCATAGGCCTTTGCGCCGTTCCGGTACCGTTCGCAACGCACATATTACGCACATTCAATGCACATGTTGCCCTTGCGTGACAATAGCGCCTTGCCCAGGTGGCCGTTGCGTGGGCCGGGCGGGCAAGGCTTGCGGTTGGAAAGTGCGTATGTCGACATCAGCCCCGGGAACGTCCTCTCAGCGTGATCCCGATTCCTCGCCGTCCGCGGCGTCCGGTGCCTGCCCGGGCCCTGCGGCGCCGGCGCTCGGCCGGCGCGCCAGCCTGCGCCGGCTGGCGGGTGGCACGGCGGCGCTGATCGGTGCCGGCTGGCTGGCCGGCTGCGACAAGATGCGCGGCGACGCCGTCAACGTGCCCGCGCCAGCGGCATCGCGGCCGCCCGATTCCGTGACCCAGGCTTCGGCCCCGGCACGGCACATCAGCCATGCGGCCAGCGAGGCCTCGGCCGGCACCTCGCCGAGCGACGGCAGCTGCTCGCCGCTGCCGGCCGAGCAGGCGGGTCTGTTCGCCGCCGACGGCAGCGCCGGTGCGCACGGCAAGCACCTGAACATCCTCAAGGAGCCAGGGCTGCTACGCGCCGACATCCGCTCCAGCTTCGGCCAGTTCAGCGGCCGTGCCGACGGCGTGCCGCTGACGGTGTCGCTCAAGCTGGTCAACACCGCCAACCGCTGCGCCAGCCTGCGCGGCCTGGTGGTGTACCTGTGGCACTGCGACCGCGACGGCCGCTTCAGCCTGTACCAGGACCCCATCACGCAGCAGAACTACCTGCGCGGCACGCAGGTGTCGGACGAGGCCGGGCTGGCCAGTTTCAAGACCATCTTCCCCGGCTGCCACCAGACGCGCTGGCCGCACATGCTGTTCGAGGTCTTCCGCAGCCCGGAAGAGGCCACCTCCGGCGCGCGCGCGCTGTGGGTGTCGCAGCTCGCTCTGCCGCAGGACGCGTGCAAGGCGGTCTACGCCGGCGAGAAGAGCTACGCCGACAACGTGGCCAAGCTGGCGGCGGCCAGCCTGACGACCGACGAGGCCTTCAAGGACGATGGCGGCGTGCACCAGGTGGCCACCGTGACGGGCAGCCTGGCCGACGGCCTGCTGGCCACGCTGGAAGCCGGCATCGCCCTGCGCTGATTCCGCGCCACGACGTAGCGCGGAGCTTGCCGCGGACCGTCGTCGCGCGGCGTTTTGTCACCCCGATACGCAGGCCGCACCGCCGGTTGCCGTCTTTTACGCGGGCTTTACCCGGCGGACACATGGCATCCCGGGTATGGCCACCAGAATGCCTCTGGTTCGCCCCTCTGCCCTTGGCCCTCAGCTGCCGACGGTGAAGCGGGCACGGCACCAACACGCGCCGCCGGCCCGGCGCGCACCAACCCGGAGGGATGCATGCACACCAAGCCCGCGCTCAACGCGCCCGACCATGACGACGACCATGGCCCCCAGCTCGCCCACGACCTGGGCACCATGACCCGCGCCGCCGCGGCGCGGCGCCAGGCGCTGCGCTGGCTGTCGGCCGGCGCGCTGTCGGCCGGCGCGCCGGTGATCCTGGCCGCCTGCGGTGGTGGCGGCGACACCACGACCAGCAGTTCGAGCAGCAGTTCCGGCACGAGCAGTTCCAGCTCCAGCAGTTCTTCCAGCAGCTCCACCACCACAACCACCACGGGCAGCACGGGCACCAGCAGCAGCTCCAGCACCACGACCAGCAGCTCCGGCACCTGCAGCACCATCCCGGACGAAACCAATGGCCCGTACCCGGCCGACGGCACCAACCAGATTTCCGGCAGCACCGTGAACGTGCTGACGCAAAGCGGCGTGGTGCGCAGCGACATCCGCTCCAGCTTCGGCAGCCTGTCCGGCACGGCCAGCGGCGTGCCGCTGACGCTGACGCTCAAGCTGGTCAACAGCGCCGCCAGCTGCGCCAGCCTGGAAGGGCTGGCCGTCTACATCTGGCACTGCACGGCCGACGGCAACTACTCGCTCTACTCCAGCGGCTTCACCAACCAGAACTTCCTGCGCGGCGTGCAGGTGACCGACGCCAACGCGCTGGTCAGCTTCACCACCGTCTTCCCGGGCTGCTATACCGGCCGCTGGCCGCACATCCACTTCGAGGTCTACCGCAGCCTGGCCACCGCCACCAGCGCGGCCAGCGACATCAAGACCTCGCAGGTGGCGCTGCCGGAAGACGCCTGCAGCGCCGTCTACAGCGGCGCCACCGGCTACGGCAACAGCACGCGCAACCTGAACGCCATCACCCTGGCCACCGACAGCGTGTTCGGCAACGACAGCGCGGCGCACCAGATGGCCACCGTCACCGGCAGCGTGAGCTCCGGGTACATCGCGGCGCTGACGGTGGGAGTGGCGGTGTGACACCCCCGGAGTCGGCCGCAACCTCCTGGGCCGCTCACGCGGCTTCCTTCCTCGCGTTCCGGACGGGACGGCGCCAGTAACCGGGGACCCGGACCACGGCTCCTCTGGCTTGGCCAGATCCGCGGCCATCGGCTCATGGCTCCTCTTCCCGGAAGCGCGGCTTCGCGCAAGTGGTGGGCGAAGCGCAGATACTCGGGCCGTCATCAGGATGCCGAGTTGATACGAAATCGATAGCTGCCTGCGCCCGCTGGGAGCCGGCTGCAGGCCGAAAAGACCACAAAAAAAAGCCCCGCGAAGGGGCTTCTTTCATGGGGCGCGCGGAGATCGTTCAGCGCACCCGCATGCCGGGCTGGGCGCCTTCGTTGGGCTCCAGCACGTAGATGCCGGGGTTGGCCTTCTCGTCGCCGTGGCTGGCGGCCAGCACCATGCCTTCGGAGATGCCGAACTTCATCTTGCGCGGCGCCAGGTTGGCCACCAGCACGGTGAGCTTGCCCTTGAGCTGCTCGGGCCGGTAGGCGCTGGCGATGCCGGAGAACACGTTGCGCAGGCGGGGGGCGCCGGCATCGTCTTTCTCGCCGGCGTCCAGCGTCAGGCGCAGCAGCTTGGTCGAGCCTTCCACCGCCGCGCAGTCCACGATCCTGGCGATGCGCAGGTCGATCTTCACGAAGTCGTCGATGGTGATGACGGGCGCCAGCGGCTCGCCGCCCGGGGCCTCGGTGGTAGCGGTGGATGCTTCGTCTTTGATAGCTGCCGGCGCCTGCTGGGCCTGGGCTGGCGGCTCGAAAAGCGCTTCAAGCTGCTTCACGTCCACGCGCTGCATCAGGTGCTGGTAGACGTCGATCTGCGCGCCTGCGCCCAGCGGCTCCAGCACGTTGTCGAAGCGCTCGGGCGGCATCATGGTGAAGTTCTCCACGTCGGCCGCCAGCTTGGGCAGGATGGGCTTGAGGTAGACGGCCAGGATGCGGAAGGCCTCGATGCAGGTGGTGCACACGTCGTGCAGGCGCTCGTCCTGGCCTTCCTTCTTGGCCAGCTCCCAGGGCTTGTTCTGGTCGACATAGGCGTTCACGCGGTCGGCCAGCTGCATGACCTCGCGCACCACCTTGCCGAACTCGCGCTGTTCGTAGAGCTGCTTCACCGCCGACAGGGCGGCGCGCAGCTGCTCCAGCAGCGCCAGGCCGTCGGCCGTGACCACGCCCAGGCGGCCGTCGAAACGCTTGGTGATGAAGCCGGCCGCGCGCGAGGCGATGTTGACGAACTTGCCGATCAGGTCGCTGTTGACGCGCAGCATGAAGTCCTCGGCGTTGAAGTCGATGTCCTCGTTGCGCGCCGACAGCTTGGCCGCCAGGTAGTAGCGCAGCCATTCGGGGTTCATGCCCAGCTGCAGGTACTTGAGCGGGTCCAGCCCGGTGCCGCGGCTCTTGCTCATCTTCTCGCCGTTGTTGACGGTGAGGAAGCCGTGCACGAACACGTTGTCCGGCACCTTGCGGCCGCTGAACTTCAGCATGGCCGGCCAGAACAGCGTGTGGAAGGTGATGATGTCCTTGCCAATGAAGTGGTACTGCTCCAGGCCAGGCTGCGCCATGTAGGCGGCGAAGTCCTGCCCGCGCTTGCCCAGCAGGTTCTTCAGGCTGGCCAGGTAGCCGACGGGCGCGTCCAGCCAGACGTAGAAGTACTTGCCCGGCGCATCCGGGATCTCGATGCCGAAGTAGGGCGCGTCGCGGCTGATGTCCCAGTCGCCCATCTTGGGCTTGCCGTCCTCGCCGGGGGCGATCCATTCGCGCACCTTGTTGGCCACCTCGGGCTGCAGGTGGCCGGCCTTGGTCCACTGCTCCAGGAACGCCACGCAGCGCGGGTCGGAGAGCTTGAAGAAGAAGTGGTCGCTGGTGCGCAACTCCGGCCTGGCACCGGACAGGGCGGAATACGGGCCGATCAGCTCGGTCGGCGCGTAGACGGCGCCGCAGACCTCGCAGTTGTCGCCGTACTGGTCCTTGGCGTGGCAGTTGGGGCATTCGCCCTTGATGAAGCGGTCCGGCAGGAACATGCCTTTTTCCGGATCGAAGAACTGCTCGATGGTGCGGGTCTCGATCAGGCCGGCGGCCTTCAGGTCCTTGTAGATGGCCTGCGAGATCTCGGTGTTCTCGGGGCTGTGGGTGGAGTGCCAGTTGTCGAAGGCGATCAGGAAACCGTCGAGGTACTGCTTGCGGCCGGCGGCGATGTCGGCCACGAACTGCTCGGGTGTCTTGCCGGCCTTTTCGGCCGCGATCATGATCGGCGCGCCGTGGGCGTCGTCGGCGCCGACGAAGTCGACGTTGCTGCCCAGCATGCGCTGCGCCCGCACCCAGATGTCGGCCTGGATGTATTCCATGATGTGGCCGATGTGGAACTTGCCGTTGGCGTACGGCAGGGCGGTGGTGACAAAAAGCTGGCGGGGTGCGGTCATGGCGTTCGGTGTTCCGGGCGCGGCAAAACCCTCGATTCTAGGCACGTGCGAACCCCCGCGTCGGTGAACGCGGGGGCTGGGCGGAGCGCCGCCGGGGCGCCAGGAAGAACCCCAAAGCCCTGCGTCGGCAGGGCTACGCGGGCTGCGACTAGACTAGCGCGTCCACAGAGAGCGAGCCCATGAGTATTCAGGAACAAGAGGTGCTGAAGGCACTGGCGACCGTCAACGATCCCGGCACCGGCAAGGATGTCGTGTCTGGCAAGCAGGTGCGCAACCTGCAGATCGAGGGCGGCGACGTGTCGTTCGAGATCGAACTGGGCTACCCGGCCAAGAGCCAGGTGCCGGCGCTGCGCCAGGCGCTGGTGGCCGCGGTGCGCGGCGTGCCCGGGGTGACCAATGTGTCGGCCCACGTCGGCTGGAAAGTGACTGCCCACGCCGTGCAGCGTGGCGTGCCGCTGATGCCGGGGGTCAAGAACATCATCGGCGTGGCCTCCGGCAAGGGCGGGGTGGGCAAGAGCACCACCGCGGCCAACCTGGCGCTGGCGCTGGCCGCCGAGGGCGCGCGCGTGGGCCTGCTGGACGCCGACATCCACGGCCCCAGCCAGCACGTGATGATGGGTCTGCAGGGCCGTCCCGAGAGCGAGGACGGCCAGACCATGATCCCGCTGCAGAACTACGGCGTGCAGGTGATGTCGATCGGCTTTCTGGTCGACCGCGACGAGGCACTGATCATGCGCGGCCCCATGGCCAGCCAGGCGATGGATCAGATGCTGCGCCAGACCGGCTGGGACGACCTCGACTATCTGGTGGTTGATCTGCCACCGGGCACCGGCGACATCCAGCTCACCCTGAGCCAGCGCACCCCGCTCACCGGCGCCGTCATCGTCACCACGCCGCAGGACATCGCGCTGATCGACGCGCGCCGCGCCGTGGCCATGTTCGAGAAGGTGAACGTGCCGGTGCTGGGCCTGGTGGAGAACATGGCGGTGCACATCTGCTCGCAGTGCGGCCACGCCGATCACATCTTCGGCGTCGAAGGCGGCAAGAAGATGGCCGGGGAACTGGGCATCGACTACCTGGGGGCGCTGCCGCTGTCGCGCGCCATCCGCGAGCAGGCCGATTCGGGCCAGCCCACGGTGGTGGCCGACCCGGATGGCAGCGAAGCCGCCATCTACAAGGCGGTGGCGCGGCAGGTGGCGGTCAGGATCGCCGCCCGCGCAAAGGACTTTTCGAGCAAATTTCCGACCATCACGGTGTCCCAGGACACCTGAAACGCCTCCCGGGGCGGCACAATACCGGCTGACCGGCGCGAGCCGGCGGATCATGTCCTCCCGCAGAGGAGGCATGGCACGAGGCAGATCCCATGGGGCCTGCCGATTCAGGGAGAGAAAAATGAACGAGGTCAGTTCCTCTTGGCCCGCGCTGGCGGGCCTGTCCTGGCAGGTCTGGGCGGCCATCGGGGTCGGCCTGGTGGTGGTGCTGGCGCTGTGGCGCATGCTGCGCAGCGCGCCGGACGCTGCCGGCATCTACGACGCGCGCAACGATCGTTATGCGTCGCTGTCCCCCATCAACCGCGACGAGATCGAGATGCTGCACTACCTGCAGCAGGCCTTTCCCGACGGCGCGGTGCTGTTCCGCCCGCGGCTGGCGCAGGTGCTCACGGTGCGCAAGAGCGCCGACCGGCAGCGCGCCATGGTCAACCTGGGGCAGTTGCGCGTGGACTACCTGGTCTGCTCCATGGACGGTGAGGCCTGCTATGCCTTCGATCTGGACCGCGCGCGCGAGCAGAACGACGAGGACGCCCAGCTGGCGGCCACCCAGAAGAAGCTGATGCTGCGCACCGCCGGCATCCGCCTGGTGCGCCTGCGCGGCAGCGCGCGCCGCATGCCGCCGGCGGCCGAACTGCGCGAGCGCGTCACGCGCGACGCGCCCAAGCCGGTGGTGGCCGGCCCCTCGGGCTTCAGCCCGTCGGCCATCGGTGCTTCGGGTTTCGAGCCCTCGGAGCAGAGCCTGTCCAGCTTCGGAGCCACCGGCGGCGACACCGGCTTCGGCAACTCTGGCTTTGCCGCCTCGAAGCCGCCCAGCGCCAACGAGCCCTGGGACGCGGTGCGCAAACGCTCCTGAGTCGACCGGAGCGCAGGTTGCTGCTGAAAGAGTAGCTGCCTGCGCTCAGTCCACCTGGGCTTCGCGCAGCTTGAAGCGCTGGATCTTGCCGGTGGCGGTTTTCGGCAGCTCGCTCACGAACTCGAAGAAGCGCGGGTACTTGTAGGGCGCCAGGCGCTCCTTGACGAAGGCCTTGAGCTCTTCCTCGGTGGCCGACACGCCGGGCTTGAACACCACGAAGGCCTTGGTCTTGGTCAGGCCGTCGCTGTCCTGCTTGCCCACCACGGCGGCCTCCAGCACCGACGGGTGCTGCACCAGCGTGGCCTCCACCTCGAAGGGGCTGACGTAGATGCCGCTCACCTTCAGCATGTCGTCACTGCGGCCGCCGTAGGTGTAGCTGCCGTCCTCGTTGCGCACGTACTTGTCGCCGCTCTTGGTCCAGCCGCCCTGGAAGGTGTCGCGCGTCTTGGCGCGGTTGCCCCAGTACATCATGGCGGCTGAAGGCCCCTGGATGTAGAGGTCGCCCGGCTCGCCGTCGGGCACCGGGCCGCCGTCGTCGCCGCGCAGTTCGATGGTATAGCCGGGCACCGGCCAGCCGGTGGTGCCGTAGCGCACCTTGTCGGGACTGTTGGACAGGAAGATGTGCAGCATTTCGGTGGAGCCGATGCCGTCGACGATGTCCACGCCGAAGTGTTGCTTGAAGCGCTCGCCCAACTCGGCCGGCAGGGCCTCGCCGGCCGAAGAGACCAGCCGCAGCGCCACGGCATCGCGCGCCGGCAGCCTGGGGTGTGCCAGCATGCCGGCAAAGCCGGTCGGGGCGCCGAAGAACACCGTGGGGCGCATGCCGCCCAGCGACGGGTGCTCGCCCGTCCAGCGGGCGAAGGTGGCCTCGGGCGTGGGCCGCTCGCCCATCAGCACGGTGGTAGCACCCACGCTCATCGGGAAGCTGAGGCCGTTGCCCAGGCCGTAGGCGAAGAACAGCTTGGCGGCGGAGAAGCACACGTCGCTCTCCTGGAGGCCGAGCACGCGCTTGCCGTACAGCTCGCAGGTCCAGTAGGGGTTGGCGTGCGAATGCACCGTGCCCTTGGGGCGACCGGTGGAGCCCGACGAATAGAGCCAGAAGCCCGGGTCGTCGCCCTGGGTGGGGGCCGGGTCGTCCGCCGGCGGGTGGGCCTGCAGGAAGGCCTCGAACTCCAGTTCGGCCGGATGCAGCGGCGCCTGCGGGCGCGAGACGATCACCCGTTGCACCTCGTGGTCGGCTTTGGTCATGGCCGCGTTCAGCGTCGGCAGCAGCGTGCCCGAGACCAGCACGGCCTGCGCGCGCGAGTGTTCCAGCATGTAGGCGTAGTCATCAGCGGTGAGCAGGGTGTTCACCGCCACCGGCACCAGGCCCGCGTACATGCTGCCGAGGAAGGACACCGGCCAGTCGGTGGTGTCCTGCATGAGCAGCAGCACACGTTCCTCACGGCGCAGGAACAGGCTGCGCAGGCCGGCGGCCAGGCGCTTGGTGCGCTCGGCCAGCGCGCCATAGGTGAGCTGGCCCTGGTCGTCGATGAAGGCGACCTTGTCCGGCCGGCCGGCGTTCACGTCGAGCAGATGCTGCGCGAAGTTGAAGCGCTCGGGCGGTGCGGCCACATCGGCCGGCGTGGTGTCTTGGGCGTTGGGGGCGGCGGCGCTCATGCTTGTCTCCTGAAGGGTCTGGCCCGGGCCGGTGCGAGTTGATCTTTGCCGGCGCCCGTGGTGAAATGCATTATTCTGCTTGTACGCTAACATGCATTAAAGTGCACGTCAAGAGAGGTTGACCAGAATGCTAGGACCGGAGACAGAGGTGGCCGAGGAGCGGGCGGCGCAGGACAAGAGCGCCGCCGGGGAAGAGGTGCGGCACCCCTTTCTGGCCGCGCTCGGTGAGCGCGTGCGGGAGCTGCGCTCGCGCCGCGGCATGACGCGCAAGGCCGTGGCCCACGCCGCCGGCGTGTCCGAGCGGCACCTGGCCAACCTGGAATACGGATCGGGCAATGCCTCCATCCTGGTGCTGCTGCAGGTGGCGCAGGCCCTGCACTGCGACCTGGCCGAACTGCTGGGCGACGTGACCACCTCCTCGCCCGAGTGGCTGATGATCCGCGAACTGCTGGAGCACCGCAGCGAGCCCGAACTGCGCCGCGCGCGCCAGCAACTCAGCGAGCTGTTCCATTCCACTGGCCTGTCCGACGCGCGGCGCGCCCGCATCGCGCTGGTGGGGCTGCGCGGCGCCGGCAAGTCGGCGCTGGGCCAGCGGCTGGCGCAGGACCTGGGCTATACCTTTGTCGAACTGAGCCGGGAGATCGAGCAGTTCGCCGGCTGCAGCATCCACGAGATCCACAACCTCTACGGCACGCCCGCGTACCGCCGCTACGAGCGCCGCGCGCTGGAAGAGGCGATCCAGATCTACCCGGAAGTGGTGATCGCCACCCCCGGCGGCCTGGTGGCCGATGCCGCCAACTTCAACCTGCTGCTGCAGCACTGCACCACCGTCTGGCTGCAGGCCGACCCGGCCGACCATATGGCGCGGGTCGCGGCGCAAGGTGACATGCGCCCGATGGCCGCCAGCCGCGAGGCCATGGACGACCTGCGGCGCATTCTGGAAGGGCGCTCGGCTTTCTATGCCAAGGCCGACCTGCGCTTTGATACCAGCGCCTACGCCACTGAGGACGAGGCTTTCGACGCCTTGCGCAAGAAAGTGCGGACTTACATCGAAGCCGATATGTAACATGCACTAAAATGCATTGACGCGGCCCATTGTGTGCACTATTATTCATGTCCATGGGGCTGAAGCAGCCCATGACCGTCGAACCACCGCCTGCAAGGAGACCAGCGTGAACGCCATGACCGACCCCGTGCATCCTCCCAAAGTCGATTACCGCACCGACCCCGGCCAGTACCACCACATCAAGCTTTCCTTCGAAGGCCCGGTGGCGCGGCTGAAGATCGACATCGACGAAGACGCCGGCATTCGCCCCGGCTACAAGCTCAAGCTCAACAGCTACGACTTGGGCGTGGACATCGAGCTGCACGATGCCCTGCAGCGCATCCGCTTCGAGCATCCGGAAGTGCGCACGGTGGTCGTCTCCAGCGCCAAGGACCGCGTGTTCTGCTCCGGTGCCAACATCTTCATGCTGGGCCTGTCCAGCCACGCCTGGAAGGTGAACTTCTGCAAGTTCACCAACGAGACCCGCAACGGCATCGAGGATTCCAGCAAGAACAGCGGCCTGAAGTTCGTCGCCGCCCTCAACGGCGCCTGCGCCGGCGGCGGCTACGAGCTGGCCCTGGCCTGCGACGACATCGTGCTGGTCGACGACCGCTCCTCCAGCGTCAGCCTGCCCGAGGTGCCCCTGCTGGGCGTGCTGCCCGGCACCGGCGGCCTGACCCGCGTGACCGACAAGCGCCACGTGCGCCACGACCTGGCCGACATCTTCTGCACCACCAGCGAAGGCGTGCGTGGCCAGAAGGCCGTGGACTGGCGCCTGGTGGACGCCATCGCCAAGCCGCAGCAGTTCGACGCCGTGGTCGCCGAGCGCGCCGCCAAGCTGGCGGACAAGAGCAGCCGGCCGGCTGGCGCCAAGGGCGTGCAGCTGCCGAAAGTGGAGCGCCAGGATCTGGCCGACGGCCTCACGTACAAATATGTGACGGTGTCCATCGACCGCGCCAAGCGCCTCGCCACCTTCGTGGTCAAGGCGCCCCAGGGCGAGCAGCCCAAGGACATCGCCGGTATCGAGGCCGCTGGTGCCGCGTGGTACCCGCTGCAGATGGTGCGCGAGCTCGACGACGCCATTCTGTGCATGCGCACCAACGAGCTGGACATTGGCGCCTGGGTGCTGAAGACCGAAGGCGACGCGGCCGCCGTGCTGACCAACGACGCCCTGATGCTGGCCCACAAGGACCACTGGTTCGTCAACGAGACCCTGGGCATGCTGCGCCGCACGCTGGCGCGCCTGGACGTTTCCTCGCGCAGCCTGTTCGCGCTGATCGAGCCGGGCTCCTGCTTCGCCGGCACCCTGGCCGAGCTGGCCTTCTGCGCCGACCGCGCCTACATGCTGGTGCTGCCCGACGAGCCGGCCAAGGCCCCGACGCTGCAGCTGAACGAGCTGAACTTCGGCACCTACCCGATGGTCAACGGCCAGTCGCGCCTGGCCCGCCGCTTCTACGAGGAAGAGGCGCCGCTGGCCGCCGCCAGGGCTGCCATCGGCAAGGCCCTGGGTGGCGAAGAGGCCGAGAAGCTGGGCCTGATCACCGCCGCGCCGGACGACATCGACTGGGACGACGAGATCCGCATCGCGCTGGAAGAGCGTGCCGCCATGAGCCCCGACGCGCTCACCGGCCTCGAAGCCAACCTGCGCTTCGCCCAGGCCGAAAACATGTTCACCCGCATCTTCGGCCGTCTGTCCGCCTGGCAGAACTGGATCTTCCAGCGCCCCAACGCCGTCGGCGAGAAGGGCGCGCTGAAGGTCTACGGCAAGGGCGACAAGGCTCAGTTCGACATGAACCGCGTCTGACGGCCCGACGCCTGCACCGCCAGTTCATTTGAGAGAAATCCGGCTCTGGCGTCCGCACAGCGGGCGCCGGCAGCTATCTTTTTCATATCGGTTTCGATTTCCAGGACCAGGAGACCCTCCATGAGCAGCATCAACTACAGCGAGAAGATCCCCAACAACGTCAACCTGTCGGAAGACCGCACGCTGCAGCGCGCGCTGGAGCAGTGGCAGCCCAACTACCTGAATTGGTGGCAGGACATGGGCCCGGACGGCAGCCAGAACTTCGACGTCTACCTGCGCACCGCCATCAGCGTGGATCCCCAGGGCTGGGCCCAGTTCGGCCACGTCAAGATGCCCGACTACCGCTGGGGCATCTTCCTGAACCCGGCCGAGCAGGACCGCAAGATCCACTTCGGCGACCACATGGGCGAAGCCGCCTGGCAGGACGTGCCCGGCGAGCACCGCGCCAACCTGCGCCGCATCATCGTCACCCAGGGTGACACCGAGCCGGCCTCGGTGGAGCAGCAGCGCCACCTGGGCCTGACCTGCCCCAGCCAGTACGACCTGCGCAACCTGTTCCAGGTGAACGTGGAAGAGGGCCGCCACCTGTGGGCCATGGTCTACCTGCTGCACAAGTACTTCGGCCGCGACGGCCGAGAGGAGGGCGAGGCCCTGCTCGAGCGCCGCAGCGGCAACGCCGACAACCCGCGCATCCTGCAGGCCTTCAACGAGAAGACGCCCGACTGGCTGAGCTTCTTCATGTTCACCTACTTCACCGACCGCGACGGCAAGTTCCAGCTGTGCGCGCTGGCCGAGAGCGGCTTCGATCCGCTGGCCCGCACCACCAAGTTCATGCTGACCGAGGAAGCGCACCACATGTTCGTGGGCGAATCCGGCGTGGGCCGCGTGATCCAGCGCACCGTGGACGCGATGAACCAGCTCAAGACGGACGACCCCAAGAAGCTGCGTGAGGCCGGTGTCATTGACCTGCCCACCATCCAGCGCTACCTGAACTTCCACTTCAGCGTCACCATCGACCTGTTCGGTGCCGACGAGTCCAGCAACGCCGCCATCTTCTACAGCTCGGGCCTGAAGGGCCGCTTCGAGGAAGGCAAGCGCACCGACGACCACGTGCTCAAGGGCCAGACCTACAAGGTGCTGAACGTGGCCGACGGCAAGCTGCTCGAGAAGGACGTGCCGATGCTCAACGCGCTCAACGAAGTGCTGCGCGACGACTACATCAAGGATTCCATCGGCGGAGTGGATCGCTGGAACCGCATCATCGAGAAGGCGGGCATCCCCTTCAAGCTGAAGACGCCGCACAAGGCCTTCCACCGCAACATCGGCTCGCTCTCCGGCATCAAGGTCTCGCCCGAAGGCCATGTGATCAGCGACCACGAGTGGAACCAGAAGGTCGAGCAATGGCTGCCCACCGACGAGGACCGCGCCTACGTCGCCAGCCTGATGGGCCGCGTGGTCGAGCCCGGCAAGTTCGCCAACTGGATCGCGCCGCCGGTCATGGGCATCAACCGCCAGCCGGTCGATTTCGAATACGTGCGCTTCAACTGATCGCGCGGTTCCCCAAGGCGCTGCCCGACAAGGCCACGCGCGGCGCCCCGGCCGCCGTGGCCTTGTTGCATACTGATCCCAGAAGAACCCCCAATTTCGCGGAGACCCCGATGAGCGAAACCGCCACAGCCGCCGCCATCGTCAAGCAGCACCTGATCGACCCCGAGATCTGCATCCGGTGCAACACCTGCGAATCGATCTGCCCGGTGCAGGCCATCACGCACGACAGCCGCAACTACGTGGTGGATGCCGGCAAGTGCAATTTCTGCATGGACTGCATCTCGCCGTGCCCCACGGGCAGCATCGACAACTGGCGCACCATGCCCAAGGCGCAGCCCTACACGCTGGAGGAGCAGTACAGCTGGGACGACCTGCCGGTCGAGAAGACGCCCGACCAACTGGCCGCGATGGGCGTGGCCGACGGCGGCACCGACACCGCCGAGGACCTGGTGCCGCAGGCCGAACTGGTGGCGTCCACCGCCGACCCGACCGGCGAGACGCCTTTCAACTCCGCCGCCTACAACGCCAGCATCCCGCCCTGGTCGGCGGCGCATGCCTACACCAACCTGTACGGGCCCAAGGCGGCTGACAGGTTCGTCACCGCCACCGTGGTGGGCAATGTGCGCGTGACCGAGGTGGGCAAGGAGTACGACACCCACCACCTGATGCTGGACTTCGGGAGCATGCCGTTCCCGGTGCTGGAAGGCCAGTCCATCGGCATCATCCCGCCCGGCGTGGACGAGCGCGGCAAGCCGCACCATCCGCGCCAGTACAGCATCGCCAGCCCGCGCAACGGCGAGCGGCCGGGCTACAACAACCTCAGCCTGACCATCAAGCGCGTGCTGGAAGACCACGACGGCAAGCCCGTGCGCGGCGTGGCCAGCAACTACATGTGCGACCTCAAGGTGGGCGACAAGGTGCAGGTCACGGGGCCCTTCGGCACCAGCTTCCTGATGCCCAACCACCCGAAGAGCCACATCGTCATGATCTGCACCGGCACCGGCAGCGCGCCCATGCGCGCCATGACCGAGTGGCGTCGTCGCCTGCGCAAGAGCGGCAAGTTCGAGGGCGGCAAGCTGATGCTGTTCTTCGGTGCGCGCACCAAGGAGGAGCTGCCGTACTTCGGCCCGCTGCAGGGCCTGCCCAAGGATTTCATCGACATCAACTTCGCCTTCAGCCGCACGCAGGGCCAGCCCAAGCGCTACGTGCAGGACCTGATGCGCGAGCGCTCCGCCGACCTGGTGCCGCTGCTCAAGGATCCGAACACCTTCATCTACGTGTGCGGCCTGAAGAGCATGGAAGAGGGCGTGGTGCTGGCCCTGCGCGACGTGGCCGAAGGCGCCGACCTCGACTGGGACGAGATCGGCCCCCGCCTCAAGAAGGAAGGCCGCCTGCACCTCGAGACCTACTGAGGAGCATACCGGCGCGCACGTGCGCGCCGGTGGCCGGGGTATCGTCGATGCTATCTGAACGATAGCTGCCTGCGCCCGATGATACTGGGCTGCAGGCCAATTTCTTCCAGATCTTGCGCCAGCTGAGCGTCGGCTTCATCGCCGCCCTGGCAAGTGTGCAAAGTCAGAAGGCCGCGGAGCGGGCCAGGCCAGCAAACGCCGTGCTCGTGCTTGTACCGAACACTGGCGTTGCCCCCCTCACGAAGCAAGAGGGGCTGAGGCCCGCGGCTCCGGGTCTGCTTGCGCAGACCCGGGCAGGCCGAAGAGCCGCCGCTTCTGGCAGCGGGCACGTGGCGCGTCGGCGCCTTGGGGGGCCTCAGTAGCTTTTGCCGAAGTTCGCGCTCACGCGCTGCTTGAGGTATTCGCCCGCGGTCATGGGCGGGTACTTGCCGCTGGGCGTTTCGATCATCGCGTCGCGGTTGGCCTGGGCGAAGAAGGCGATGGTGTAGCGCGCACCCATGTCCTCGCCCGGCTGCGGGTTCTTCACGCGGTGGAAGTTGGACGGCAGCTGGTCGTCGCTCCAGCGCATCAGCATGTCGCCGATGTTGCAGGTGATGGCCTTCTCGTCCGGCGGCACCGGCGTCCAGGCCTGGCTCTCCATCTCCTTGCCCGGCAGCACCTGCAGGCCGCCCTGGCCCTGGCGCTGGAACAGCAGGGTCAGGCAGTCGAAGTCGGTGTGCGCGCCGGCGCGCCAGAGCTCGAGCGAACCCTGCAGTTCGGGCGGGATGGCGTAGTAGTGCAGCAGGCGCAGCGTGCTCTGGTAGGTCTCGCGGCTCGGGTCGTGCGCGCCGGCGAAGAACTCGCGCGGAAAGCCCAGGCGCACCGCGAAGCATGAGAGCACCTGCATCGCCACGCGCCAGCACTTGGCCTCGAAGCCGAGCATGGTGCCCTGGAAGGCGGGCAGTTCCGCCTCGGTCGGCCACAGGCCTTCCATATGCGGGCGGGTGATCTGGTAGGACTCCTTCTGGTCCGGCGTCCTGGTGGAGGGGCGCACCTGCGCCTTGCTCTCCCAGCCCACGTTGTCGGCCTTGCGGTGCGGCCATTGCGCCTTCACGCTGTCGGGCAGGGCGAAGAAGCGCTGCGACATGGCGAAGGCCTCGTCCACGTCGGCCTGCGGGATGCCGTGGTTGACCAGCTGGAAGAAGCCGACGTCGACGGCGGCGTTCCACAGCTGGGTGCCGATCTCGTCGAAGCGGCGGTCGAAGTCGCTGAGGTCGATCTGCCGGACTTCACGGGTACTTTCGGTACCCATGGCGCCCATGCGCGATTCCTTCTGCAGCTCGGCCAGCGTGGGGGTAGCGGTGTTCATGCGATGTGCTCCTGGTAGGGGTGGGGACGGTTCCAGAGCAATTTCCGGCCAATGGCGGGCCCTTTCGCAGGTGCCGGCCGTGCACAAGGCACACCTTTGGTGAACGCTTCTACTCTCAGCTTCGATTATGCAAGTTCAGTGCCACGCGCGCAGCGCTGGCACGGCCCATGCATGCACCAGCCTTGTGCCGAACCGCTCGCGCCGACGGGCGCGTGCCTTGAGGCGCACCACCGTCCACCACAGCAAGCTTTTCAAGAACGTGTCCAACGCTCCCATCGCCGCCCCCGACGAAGTCCAGATCTCCGAGCGCGACGCCACCTACCTGCGCCAGGCCATCCAGCTGTCGCGCACGGCGCGCGAGCGCGGCAACCGGCCCTTCGGTGCCGTCATCGTCGCGCCCGACGGTGAGGTCCTGGTCGAGGCCTGGAACCGCAACGGCGAGACCGGCGACTGCACCGCGCACGCCGAGACCAACGCCGTGCGCATGGCCAGCCCCCAATACCCGCGCGAGGTGCTGGCCGCCGCCACGCTGTACTCGTCGGGCGAGCCCTGCGTGATGTGCGCCGGCGCGATCTTCTGGTCCAGCATCGGGCGCGTGGTCTACGGCATCGACGCCGTGCGGCTGCGCGTGTTTCGCGGCGAGCGCCAGGAGCAGCGCGACGCCGAGCTGTTCTGCCGCGACGTGTTCGGCGCCTCGCCTCACCCCATCGAATGCATCGGCCCGGCGCTGATCGACGAGGCCGCCGAGCCCCACCAGGGAGGCTGGAAGGTCTGATGCTCGCCAGCGCGCGCACCAACGAAGTGCGGCCGCGCCGCGATGCGGTGCCGCGCAGCGAGCCGCCGCGGGGGCGGGCGCGCATCGAGCAGGCCATCCGCGACGCTGCCGTCGAGGAGTTCAGCCGGCACGGCTACAAGGGCACCTCCACCCAGGCCATCGCCGAGCGTGCCGGGCTCACCAAGCCGCAGCTGCACTACTACATCGGCAGCAAGCAGCGCCTGTACGAGCAACTGCTGTACTCGGTGCTGGGTGGCTGGGGCGAGGCCTTTGCCTTCGACCCCGACACCGACGAGCCGCGCGATGTGCTGGCCCGCTACGTGCGCCGCAAGCTCGACTACGCGCTGGACAACCCTGGCCTGTCGCGCGTCTTCACCAATGAGGTGCTGGGCGGCGGCGAGCACCTGGGCGCCTACTGGCCGGCGGCCGTCGCTTCCACGCGGCACAAGACGGAGGTGATCGATCGCTGGGTGGCGCAGGGCCGCATCCGGCCGCTCGACCCGCGCCTGCTGCTGATGCACATCTGGGGCATGACGCAGCACTACGCCGACTACGCCGTGCAGGCGCGCGTGATGCTGGGCCTGCCGCCCGACGCGCCGATCGACCGCGAGCCGATCGCGCGCGAGCTCACCCGTTTCGTGCTGCTGGGCTGCGGTCTCGCCCCGGATTGAGGCGCGCGGCGCGCCGGGCCTGCGGGCGCTAGTCTGGCGATAGCTATCGTTGTTGTAGCTGCCTGCGCCCGCCATGCATGGGCTGAAGCCTTATTTCATTCTGAATCCGGATCCGGCGGCCAGGCCATTGGCACATCGTTTGCTTGAGTTTGACCAATCGTTCAAATTCTTCTGTCCCGCCCATGCGCGTGCTCGTCATCTTCTCGCACCCCGTCGAAACCAGCTTCAACGCCGCCATGCACCGCCAGGTGGTCGAGAGCCTGCGCGCCGCCGGCCACGAGGTGGACGACTGCGATCTCTACGCCGAAGGCTTCAACCCGGTGATGTCGCGTGAAGAGCGCCTGGGCTACCACGAGGTGCCGGCCAACCGCGCGCCGGTCGAGGGCTACGTCGACCGCCTGCTGTGGGCCGAGGCGCTGGTGTTCTGCTTTCCCACCTGGTGCTTCGGCCTGCCGGCCATGCTCAAGGGCTTCTTCGACCGCGTGCTGATGCCCGGCGTGGCCTTCGACATCAGCGATCCGGCCAACGTCAAACCCGCGCTCACGCACATCAAGCGCATCGTCGGCGTGGTCACCTACGGCCGCCCGCGCTGGACGGCGTGGTTCATGGGCGATCCGCCGCGCAAGTCCATCACCCGCTACCTGCGCCTGCTCACCGGCGGCGGCGCGCGCGTCAACTACTACGCGCACTACCACATGAACATGGCCACGCCCAAGAGCCTGAACGCCTTCAAGCAGCGCGTGAGCCGCGCCATGGCGGCGCTGGCATGAGCGACCCGGGGGCTGCGCTGCTGCTGCGCAACGCGCGCCTGCCGCGCTGGCTGCTGCCGGCGGATTGGCCGGGCCAGGGCGGAGTGCCCGGGCTGGCGGACATCGCGCTTGCCGATGGCCGCGTGCAGTCGGTGCTGCCGGCGCGGCCCGGCGCGGCTGGTGCCGGGGGCGCGGCCGAGACCTGGGACCTGGCCGGCGCGCTGGCCCTGCCTGGACTGGTCGACGCCCACCTGCACCTGGACAAGACCTTCACCCTGCCGCGCCTGGGTGCGGTGGAGCCGGGACTGCTGGGCGCCATCGACGCCATGATGCGCGACAAGGCCGGCTGGACGCCGGACGACGTGCGCCAGCGCGCCGAGCGCGGCCTGCTGTGGGCCTGGCAGGCCGGCTCGGTGCATCTGCGCACCCACTGCGACTGGTGGGACCCGGCGCAGCAGCCCATCGCCTGGCCGGTGCTGCGCGAGCTGGCCGAGGACTGGCAGGGCCGCGTGCGGCTGGAGCGCGTCAACCTCAGCCCGCTTACGCTCTACGCAGACCGCGACTGGGCCTGGCGCACCGCGCGCGACGTGGCCGCTAGCGGGCCGGGTGCTCGGCTGGGCGGTTTCGTGCATTCCACCAACTGGGACCCGCAGGCACTGATGCACCTGCTGCAGGCCGCCCAGGCCTTCGACCTCGATGTCGACCTGCATTGCGACGAAGAGCTGAACGCCGGGGCCCAGGGACTGGCCGGGGTGGTGGCGACCATGACCGGGCTTGGCTTCGAAGGCCGCGTGGTTTGCGGCCATGTGTGCGCGCTGGCCGCCAAGCCCGAGGCCGAGGCCTTCGCCCTGCTGGACGCCGTGGCGCGCCTGCCCATCACCCTGGTCGCGCTGCCCGTCACCAACCTGCTGCTGCAGGACGCCACGGCCGGCCGCACGCCGCGCCAGCGCGGGCTCACGCTGGTCAAGGAAGCGCGCGAGCGCGGCATCCCCGTGCTGCTGGCCAGCGACAACGTGCAGGATCCGTTCTGCCCCGTGGGTGGCTACGACCCGCTGGAGGCGCTGCTGCTCGGCGCCGCCGTGGCCCAGCTCGGCCAGCCGTTCGACGCCTGGTCCGACGCCGTCTGCCGCGCCGACTGGCTGGGCCGCGCGCCCGGGGCGCTGCCGCTCACGCCCGGTGCGCCGGCCGACCTGGTGCTGCTGCCCGAGGCCGACGCCTGGGGCTTTCCGTCCCGCAGCCAGCCGCGGCTGGTGCTGCGCGCCGGCGTGCCGGTGCAGGGCACGCCGCCCGCGGCCTGGCTGCGGGCGCCTTCGCCCGAGGAGCTTGCCGCATGACCGCCACGCCACCCACCCAGGCCCAGCCGCTGGCGCGCTACGCCGCGTGGCGCCGCGCGGGCGACTTCGTGTTTCTCTCGGGCGTGATCGCCGTCGATCCGGCGGCCGGCCGCATCGTGCGCGGCTACGACGACATCCCACCCGAGGCGGCGCAACTGCTCGGCCGCACCGGCGAGTTCAGCACCGACATCAAGGAAGGCCCGATCCTGGCGCAGAGCTGGGCCGTGCTGGAGGGCATCCGCTGCACCATCGAAGCCGCCGGCGGCCGCATGAGCGACGTCTTCAAGCTGGTCCAGTACTTCAAGAACCTGGACCACTTTCCCCACTACAGCCGGGTGCGCAAGCTGTTCTTCCCGGGCGAGCCGCCGGCCTCCACCGTGGTGGAGGTGAGCGGCATGCTGCCCACGCCCGACATCTTGATCGAGGTCGAGGCCACGGCCTGGCTGCCCCTGAAGACCTGAGCCGACCACCTCCGGACACCCCATGCTGCACGGCTACACCCCCCCGCACCGCTACCTGCCCTACCTGAGCTGGACCGAGATCGACCAGCTGCCGGACAAGGCCAACACCGTCGTGGTGCTGCCCACCGGCGCCACCGAGCAGCACGGCCCGCACCTGCCCTGCGCGGTGGACAGCGTGATCGCTGCCGGCGTGGTGGGCCACGCGCTGGCGCGGCTGCCGGCCGAGGTGCCGGCCTTTGCCATGGCGCCCATCACCTACGGCAAGTCGGACGAGCACCTGCACTTTCCCGGCACCGTCACGCTCAGTGGCGAGACGCTGCTGGCCACCATGAACGAGGTGGGCGAATCGGTCTACCGTGCGGGCTTCCGCAAGCTGCTGATCGTTAACGGCCACGGCGGCCAGCCGCAGGTGATGGAGATGGCGGCGCGCGAACTGCGCCTGCGCCACGGCGATTTCATCGTGGTGCCCAGCTTCACCTGGCGCGTGCCGCACGTGGCCGGGCGCTACCTGAGCGAGCAGGAGAAAAAGCTCGCCATGCATGCCGGCCACGCCGAGACCGCGCTGATGCTGGCTCTGGCGCCCGACACCGTGCACATGGAGCGGGCCGTCACCAACTACCCGCCGCCGTTCCCGTCCAGCCTGCTGTCACCCGACGGCCGCCCGGCCTGTGCCTGGAGCGCGCGCGACTTCGGCCCCAGCGGCGTGATCGGCGATCCGCTGCCGGCCACGGCCGAGCAGGGCCTGGCCATCCTCGATTCGCTGGCGGACAGCTGGGCTGCCGCCATCACCGAACTGCACCAGCTGCAATGGGCCGCGCGCGACGAAGCCACCTGGGGCCGCGCGCAGCATACCGGCCACATCCAGCGCGTCGCTGCTGGCGCAGATCCTGCTTGATCCGCCTCAAGACCACCCGATCCACCGAACGTTTTTCCCCAAGGAGTTCCGCATGAACCGATCCGCCCGCCAAGCCCTCGTCCGCAACACCGCCCTGGCGCTGGCCGCCTGCGGCGCCCTGGGGGCCGTCACGGCCGCCCGGGCGGAAGAGAAGTTCACCTACATGACCAACTGGTACGCCCAGGCCGAGCACGGCGGCTTCTACCAGGCCGTGGCCGAAGGCCTGTACAAGAAGGCCGGCCTGGACGTGAGCATCAAGATGGGCGGCCCGCAGGTCAACATCCTGCAGCTGATGGCGGCCGGGCAGGCCGATTGCATCATGGGCTCCAGCGACCTGCAGATGCTGCAGGCGCGCGACGGCGGCCTGCCGGTGACCACCGTGGCCGCGGTGTTCCAGAAAGACCCGCAGGTGCTGATCGCCCACGACGACGTCAAGAAATTCGAGGACCTCAAGGGCAAGACCATTCTGATCGCCTCGTCGGCGCAGCGCGGCTACTGGCCCTGGCTGAAGGCCAAGTTCGGCCTCAGCGATTCGCAGACCCGCCCCTACACCTTCAACATCCAGCCCTTCGTGGCCGACAAGGACGCGGCGCAGCAGGGCTACCTGACCTCCGAGCCCTTCGCGATCCAGAAGGCCGGCGTGAAGAGCACGGTGCTGATGTTCAGCGACTACGGCTACCCCGCCTACGCCACCACCGTCAGCTGCATGGACAAGACCATCAAGTCGCGCAGCAAGGCGGTGGAGGCCTTCGTCAAGGCCTCGATGGAGGGCTGGAAGAGCTACCTGGCCAACCCCGCCCCGGGCAACGCGCTGATCAAGAAGGACAACCCCAACATGACCGACGAGCAGCTCGCCTACAGCGTGGCCAAGCTCAAGGAAAGCGGCATGGTCACCGGCGGCGACGCGGCCAAGATGGGCGTCGGCATCATGACGCCCGAGCGCGCCAAGGCCAGCTTCGACTTCTCCGTGCAGGCCAAGCTGATCGATCCGGCCAAGGTCAAGCTCGACGACGCCTACGACTTTGCCTTCATCAAGGCCATGAAGGTCATGCCCTGAGCCCTGGCCCGGGAGCCGCCGCCATGTCCGCCGCCACGCCAGCCCACGCCGAATCGGCCGTCGACATCCTGTCGGCCGAGAAGACCTACCCGGACGGCACGCAGGCGCTGCTGCCGGTGGACCTGCGCATCGCGCCCGGCGAGTTCGTCACGCTGCTCGGCCCGTCGGGCTGCGGCAAGAGCACGCTGCTGAAGATGGTGGCCGGCCTGCTGGAGCCCAGCGACGGCCGCCTGCTGCTGTGGCGCAAGCCGGTGGCGCAGCTGGCCGAGACCGGCAAGAAGATGGCCTTCGTGTTCCAGGCGCCCACGCTGATGCCCTGGGCCACGGTGCAGGCCAACGTGCGGCTGCCGCTCGATCTGGCCGGCGTGCCGCGCGCCGAGGCCGACGGCCGCGTGGCCGACGCGCTGGCGCTGGTCGGCCTGTCCCGGTTCGCCGGTGCGCTGCCGCGCCAGCTCTCGGGCGGCATGCAGATGCGCGTGTCGATCGCGCGCGGCCTGGTGGTGCAGCCCGACCTGCTGCTGATGGACGAGCCCTTCGGCGCGCTGGACGAGATCACCCGCCACAAGCTCGACGCCGAGCTGCTCGACCTGTGGCAGAAGAAGGGCCTGACGGTCATCTTCGTCACCCACTCGATCCACGAGGCGGTGTTCCTTTCCACCCGCGTGGTCATGATGGCCGCGCGCCCCGGTCGCGTGGTGGAGGAGCTGCACATCGACGCGCCTTACCCGCGCGGCGACGACTTCATGGTCAGCACCGAATTCGCCGGCTACGCCAGGCAGCTGCAGGACAGCCTGCTGCGCGCCAGCGCCACCCAGTTCGCGCCGGAGGAGGTTCAGCCATGAGCGCTTCGCCCGCCGCGCCGGCCGTGCGCCCGCCCATGCCGGGCCTGGGCACTGCGTCCCGGGCCGCACCCGCCGCCGCGCAGCAGGCCACGCCGCGCGAGCCCGCCATTGCCCAGGCCACGAAAGCCGGCACCGCGCCCGCACCGGCCACCGGGCCATCGCCCCGGCCCGTGCCCTGGGCGCGCCAGCCGCGCGTGCAGCGGGTGATGTACCCGCTGCTGGTGGGTGTGGTGGTGCTGGTGCTGTGGCAGGCGCTGGTCACGGGGTTCGACCTGCCGCCGTACCTGGTGCCGTCGCCGCTGCTGATGGCCAAGACCCTGGTGACCGATTTCGCGCCGCTGATGCTGTCGCTGTGGGTCACCGTCAAGATCACCGTGCTGGCCTTCGTGGTGGCGGTGGTGGTCGGGGTGGCGGTGAGCTTCCTGTTCGTGCAGAGCAAGGGCATCGAGATGGCGCTGTTTCCCTACGCCGTGCTGCTGCAGGTGACACCCATCGTGGCGGTGGCGCCGCTGATCATCATTTGGGTCAAGGACCCGGTGGCCTCGATGGTGATCTGTGCCGCGCTGGTGGCGCTGTTTCCCATCATCAGCAACACCACGCTGGGGCTGCGCAGCGTGGATCCCGACCTGCAGGCCTACTTCAAGCTCAACCACGCCACGCGCTGGCAGACCCTGGTGCGTCTGCGCGTGCCCAGCGCGCTGCCGTACTTCTTCGGTGGCCTGCGCATCTCCAGCGGGCTGGCGCTGATCGGCGCGGTGGTGGCGGAATTCGTCGCCGGCACCGGTGGCACCGGCGCCGGGCTGGCCTACCAGATCCTGCAGTCCGGCTTCCAGCTCAACATCCCGCGCATGTTTGCCGCGCTGCTGCTGATCTCGCTGACCGGCGTTGCGCTGTTCGTGCTGATGGCCTGGGCCACGCGCCGCGCGCTGGGCAGCTGGCACGCCAGCGAGACCTCCAGCGACTGATGCACAGGCATCCGCGCTGACACGGGTTGCTCTGTTTTGAATAGCTGCCTGCGCCCGCCACCAGAGGGCTGCAACCACTTTTTGCTTGAAATCCGATGGAACGCCGCATGAACACTTCCGCCGCCGCCGTGGGCCTGCCCGAGCAGCTGCCGGGCATCGACTGGATCACCGACACCAACCGCATCGGCCGCCTGTCGCAGGATTTCGCCTGGTTCAGCCCGGTGCTCAAGCGCGAGCTGCAGGGCAAGCAGGGCGACATCGCCGTGCGCCCGCGCACCGAGGACGAGATCGCCGGCGTGGTGGCCGCCTGCGCGCGCCAGCGCATCCCGATCACGGTGCGCGGCAGCGGCACCGGCAACTACGGCCAGGCCACGCCACTGCACGGCGGCGTGATCCTGGACATGAGCGGCTACGGCGAGGCGCTCTGGGTGCGGGGCGACGTGGGCCGTGCGCAGGCCGGCATCCGCCTGTCGGCCTTCGACCAGTTCGCCCGCGCGCACGGCCGCGAGCTGCGCTGGCTGCCGTCCACCTTCCGCAGCGCCACGCTGGGTGGCCTGTTCGGCGGCGGCTTCGGCGGCGCCGGTTCCATCAACTACGGCCCGCTGGCCGCGCCGGGCAACGTGCTGGCCGCCAAGGTCATGACCATCGAGCCCGAGCCCCGCGTGGTGGAGCTGCGCGGCCCCGAGGCCATGGCGCTGCACCACACCTACGGCACCAACGGCCTGGTGCTGGAGCTGGAGGTGGCGCTGGCGCCCTCGGTGGAGTGGACGGAATGCATCGTCGCCTTCGACGACTTCGACCGCGCGCTGGATTTCGCCTACCGCTTCGGCCAGGCGCCCGGCCTGGTGAAGAAGGAGGTGTGCTTCCTGGGCGCGCCGGCGCCCGACTACCTGACGGCGCTGGCCGACCACCTTCCGCGCGGCTGTCACGCCGTGCTGGTGCTGGTGGCGCCGTCGTCGGAAGAGGGCATGCGCGAACTGGTCACCGGCCTGGGCGGCACCGTCACCTACCACCGCACCGCCGAGCAGGTGCGCCAGTCGCCCAGGACGCTGCTGGAGTTCTCCTGGAACCACACCACGCTGCACGCGCTGAAGGTGGACAAGACGCTCACCTACATCCAGAGCGGCTTCGATCCCGCCCGCTGCCTGGAGCAGGTGCGCGCACTGGAACAGGCGCTGGCCGGCGAGGTGATGATGCACCTGGAGTTCCTGCGCACCAAGGAAGGTGCCTTCAACTGCAGCGGGCTGCAGCTCATCAAGTACCGCAGCGACGAGCGGCTGGAAGCCATCATGCAGATCTACCGCGACCACGGCGTGCAGATCAACAACCCGCACGTCTACATCGTGGAAGACGGCAAGCAGCGCGCCGGGCTCGACCCGGAGGTGCTGGCGGCCAAGACGCGCTTCGACCCGCAGGGCCTGCTCAACCCCGGCAAGCTGCGCAGCTGGACCGGGCCGGCCGCGTCCTGACGCCGACTTGCCTTCAAAAATATCAAACCGTTCACGCTGAGCCTGTTGAAGCGCCGCGTGAGGCTTCGACAAGCTCAGTCCGAACGGTTCTTGCGGAATGAACGCGATTCGGTATGACGCGGTGCGGCAGGCTGCCATGCAAGGCGGGCGCACCGGCGGCCCGTGCGGCGGGCCGCTGCGTATCATCGCGCCACCCATGACCGTCCCACCGGAAACAGCGCCCGGAGCGCCAGCAGCGCCCGTGGCCCCGACAGCGCGCGGCTGGCGCGCCGACCTGCAGCTCGACTACAGCCTCGAAGCCGGCCGCAGCGTCGCGCGCCACCGCCACAGCGGGCCGCTGCGCGTGCTGCAGAGCCTGTACCCGGAAGGCGACGCGGTATGCCACAACGTGCTGGTGCACCCGCCGGGCGGCATCGTCGGCGGCGACGTGCTGGCGCTGCGCGTGCAGGCGGGCGAGGGCGCGCACGGGCTGGTCACCACGCCGGGCGCCTCGCGCTTCTACCGCTCCGACGGCGATCCAGGCATCCAGCAGACCGAGTTGCGCGTGGCCGCCGGCGCGCGGCTGGAATGGCTGCCGCTGGAGGCGATCTACTACAGCGGCTGCCTGGCCGAGAACCGCCTGCGCATCGAGGTGGCGCCGGGCGGCGCGCTGCTGGGTTGGGACATCGCCGCGCTCGGGCTGCCGCGCGCCGACGCGCCGTTTCTGCGTGGCAGCGCGCTGCAGCACCTGGAAGTGCCGGGCGTGTGGCTGGAGCGCGGCCGCCTCGACGCCGCCGACACCCGCCTGCTGGACGGTCCGCTGGGCCTGGCGGGCCGCCGCTGCCTGGCGTCGATGTTCTACGTGGCCGGCGAGCCGATCGGCCGCGCCGCCGGCGAAGCCGCGCTGGAGGCCGCCCGCGCCGTGCTGGCGGCGCACCCGCTGGGCGCCAGCGCCGGGGTGACGAGCCCGGCGCCGCAGGTGCTGGTGCTGCGCGTGCTGGCGCCGGTGGTGGAGCCGGCGCTGGGCCTGCTGCGCGAGGTGCGCACCGCCTGGCGCGAGGCGCTGTGGCAGCTGCCGGATGTGCCGCCGCGCATCTGGGCCACTTAGGGCCTGTTCGCGCGCCCAAAGTGGCATTCGCAGGCCCTGGTCGAGTTGCTATCGCATCAATAGCTGCCTGCGCCCGCCACGGGAAGGCTGCAGGCCGAAAAGGCTTGAAAAATCAGGAGAGGGGAAAAAGGAGCTTGGCTGGGCTCTGCTGAGATGGCTGGGCTCTTCAAAAGGCGCCCGCTAGGCGCCTCCCACGATGAAACGGTGTGCCGGCGCGGAGGTGGTGGTGGGAAGGCGAGAACCAAACCCTGCATGACCGCCAGGAACACCAGAAAGTCGCCACCCATCGTTGCAAATGCTCGCCGTAGAGCAACTACGGCTCCGCTTTGCGCCTCGATTGGCGCCATTCTGATGTCCCCTTCGGTCATGCCGGATTCATTCTCACCTTCTGCACACGGGTACCGCCCTCGGGCCCTGGAGATCGGAACGGGTCTACTTGGTCAGGATCAGCTTGCCCTGGCGCGTGGACTGCAGGCGGTAGATGGCGCCGTTGTGGCGGATCTCCACCGTCTTGCGGCCCTGCAGCAGCGCCTGGCTGCACAGCTGGGTATCGACGGTGTCAAGGGGCGCGTCGGCCAGCGTGGCGGCAGGCTGAGCCGGTGCAGGCCGGCGGCCCGCGGTGGCCGGGGTGCTGTCGGGGGTGTTGCGCATCGTCTTCTCCTGAATCAGGGTGTGGCGGGGCGGGGTTCGGTGATGAAGCCGATCTTCTTCAGGCCGGCCTGCTGGGCCGCGGCCATGGCTTGCGCCACGCGCTCGTAGCGCACGTCCTTGTCGCCGCGGATGTGCAGGTCGGGCTGCGGCTCCCTGGCGGCGTCGGCCTGGAGTTGCTGGAACAGCTCGGTGTCGGACACCGCGTGCTCGCCCAGGAAATAGCTGCCGTCGGCGCGCACCGCCAGCACCACGGTCTCGGGCTTGATCAGCTCCTTCTCATTGCTGGCCTTGGGCAGCTCCACGTTGACGGCGTGCTTCATCACCGGCACCGTGATGATGAAGATGATCAGCAGCACCAGCATCACGTCGATGAACGGGACCATGTTGATCTCGCTCATCACTTCCTCGTTGTCGTGCGCGACGAATCCGGCCATGGCCTTGTCTCCCTCAGGCCTGCTTGATGGCCACGATCTTGCCGGCGGCGCCGGTGCCGGTCACGCGGGCGCCGGTCACGTAATAGGCGTGCAGGTCGCCCGCGAAGCGGTTCAGCTTGGCCAGAATGTGCTTGTTGCCGCGCACCAGCGCGTTGTAGCCGAGCACGGCGGGAATGGCGACGGCCAGGCCGAGCGCCGTCATGATCAGGGCCTCGCCGATCGGGCCGGCCACCTGGTCGATGGTGGCCTGGCCAGCGGCGCCGATGCCCATCAGCGCGTGGTAGATGCCCCAGACGGTGCCGAACAGGCCGACGAAGGGCGCGGTGGAGCCGACGGAGGCCAGGATCGCCAGGCCGGCCTGCAGGCGGCCGGTGCTGTGGTCGATGCTGCCCTGCAGCGCGCGCGAGATCCAGTCGCTCACGTCCAGCGTGTCGTGCAGCTGCGCCTTGGTGGCACGGTGGTGGGCGGCGGCCTCGCGGCCTTCCAGCGCCAGTTCGCGGAAGGGGTTGGCGTCGGCGCCGCCGAGCCTGGACATGCCTTCGGCCAGATCGGCCGAGTGCCAGAACGGCTCCACCCGCGCGGCCAGGCGCCTGGCGCGCACCACGTCCAGCGCCTTCAGCAGGATCACCGTCCACGACAGCAGGGACATCGCGACCAGCGCGACCAGCACGCTGCGCGTGACCCAGTCGCCCTGCGTCCAGACGTGCATCAGACCAAAACTCGAATTCATGGGACTACCGCTTTCCTCAGTTATCTGTCTGTTCTTGTGCCCAGCCGCCTGCGAAGCGCTTCACTGGAGCACCCAATGGATCGGCACGTTGAACCACATCGCTTCCGGCACGCCGTCGCGCGTGCCCGGCCTGTAGCGCCAGTTGCGCACGGCTTCCATCGCCGCTTCGTCCAGCCGCTCGTAGCCGCTGGAGCGCTGCAGCTTCACATCCTGCGCGCGGCCGTCGGCGCCGATCAGCACGCGCAGCACCACCCGGCCCGATTCGCCCAGGCGCCGGCTCATGGCCGGGTACGGCGGCTGCGGGTTGTTGAGGTACTGGGCGTCGCTGGAGGGCAGCACGATCTTCGGCGGCGCTGGTGGGGCGGGCGGCGCAGGCGGGGCCGGCACCGGGGCCGGTGCGGGCGCCGGCGGTGCCGGCGGTGCGGGTGGCGCCGCCATGGCGGTGGTGGCGGCCTCTGCCACCGGGAGCGGCGCGGGCTGCGCCACGGGCCTGGGCGCGGGGCGCGGTGCCGGTTTGGGCGCGACGACCTTCTTGACGGGTTCCGGCTTCGGCGGCGGCGGCGCCGGGGGTTGTGGCGCGGGCGGTGGGGGAGCCGGCGCCTGCGGCGCGGGCGGCACGATCAGCTCGGCCAGGATCTGCGCCGGCACGATCACTTCCCTGGGCCGCTGCAGCAAGCCCTGCTGCAGCGCCCACAGCGCCGCCACGTGCAGGCCCACCACGATGCCGACGATCACCGTGGTGCGACCGGGGCGTGGCATGGTGGGCGTGCTTGCGGGAGGCAGGAGCAGGGCAGAGGACATGGATACTACAGAAGGCCATGGCGCAAGTCCGGTCTGGCGGTTGTCGCGCGGCTCGCGTGCCGAGGTGTTCGCTACCGCTCCCGGCGCAACACCCAGAACAGACCGAGCAGCACCAGCGCGATGCTGCCGAGCCAGGTCCACAGGGCGATGGCGGAGGTCATGGGGGATCCCGTGCGGCCGGCCCGGCGTTCAGATGGCGGCGATGCCGAACACCAGGCGGCCGGCTTCGCCGCGTGGCGAAGCCACGTCGGCGCGGTGCAGGGCCGCCACCGGGTGCGTGGCGCTGCACTGCTCCACCAGTTCGCGCGCGCAGTCTTCACAGCGGCCGCAGCAGGTGGCGACGCCGAGTTCGAGCTGGATGTCGTCGAAGCCCATGCCGGCGTGCGCGTGACGGGCGATGTCACGGTCGGACACGCGGTTGCAGACGCAGACGATCATGGTTCCAGGCTCCTTGGGCGATCAGCGATGATGGACTCATTGTAAATGCAAATAGATCGCATTTGCAATATCTATGGGGGTCGGCAGGGTCTTTTTTGAAAGCCTGTGCTTTTTTGGGTTAAAAGAGCCTCAAGCCCTTGATGGACGGGCGCAGCCAGCTATCGATTTGATACCGGATGGGGTGGTTCAGTTGGTCAGCAGCGCCGGCGTTGCTTCGGTCAGGCTGCGGCAGCCGGTGAGGGCCATGGCCATTTCCAGCTCGTCACGCAGCAGCCGGATCACGTGCGCCACGCCCAGCGCGCCGGCGTTGGCCAGGCCCCAGGCGGCGGGGCGGCCGACCATGACCGCGTTGGCGCCCAGGGCGATGGCCTTGAGCACGTCGGTGCCGCGGCGGATCCCGCCGTCCACCACCAGCGGCAGCGCATCGCCCACCGCCGCGCGCACCCTGGGCAGGGCGGTGGCCGTGGCGACGGCGGTGTCCAGCGTCCGGCCGCCGTGGTTGCTGACGATGAGGCCGGCCACGCCCAGCGCCGCCGCCTGGCGCGCGTCCTGCGGGTGCAGCACGCCCTTGAGCCAGAGCGGCAGCGGCGTCTGCGCCTGCAGCCAGGCCACGTCGTCCCAGCTGGGGGCGTGGGCGGGCAGGCCGGCGCAGTAGGTGCCCGGCGCGGGCGGCGCGGCGGGGGCGCCCTGCAGGTGGGCGGAGCCCATGCCCGGCGGCAGCCGGAAGCCGGCGCGGCGTTCACGGTCGCGCACGCCGCTTACCGGGGCGTCAACGGTGAGCACCAGCGCCTCGAAGCCGGCGGCGCGGGCGCGTTCGGCCAGCGCCAGGTTGAAGCCGCGGTCGGCCTGCCAGTAGAGCTGGAACCAGAGCGGGCCGCGGCCCGGCTCGCCCAGCACGGCCCGGGCCACGGTTTCCAGCGGCACGCTGGACTGGGTGGCGAGCACGTAACCGGCGCCCTGCGCCGCCGCTGCCAGCGCGCTGGCGACTTCGCCGTCCGGGTGCGCCAGCCGCTGGTGCGCCCAGGGCGCCAGCAGGATGGGGTGGGCCAGCTCGCGCCCGGCCAGCCGCACGCGGGTGTGGCCGCCGGCCAGCGGCTGCAGCACGCGCGGCCAGAGGGTGAGGGCGGGCCAGGCCTCGGCGTTGGCGCGCAGCGTCAGCTCGTCGCCCGCGCCGCCGGCGATGTAGGCCCAGGCTGCCGGGTCCATGGCCTGGGCGGCGCGCGCTTCGTGGTCGGCCAGGGTCAGCAGGCCAGGGGGGAGCTGGGTGGTCACGGCGGCAGAATGCTCCTGTAACAATAGCTGCCTGCGCCCGCCAATACTGGGCTGGAGGTCGATTTGATGCTGAAATCTGATGGTGGCCGGGGGCGTGGAATGGGCCACGCCATGAGGCGGACGCGCGCCTTCGCGGGGGAGGCGCCACAGGCGCTCCGGTGGTGGCTCAAGTGCTGGCCCATAGGCGCAGCAGGTTGTGGTACGTGCCGGTGAGGCGCGTGGCCTCGGCCGTTTCGCCGTGGCGGCGGCGCAGGGCGAGCAGGGCCATGTCCATGTCGAACAGCAGGCGGCGCTGCTCGTCGGAACGCACCATGCTCTCGATCCAGAAGAAGCTGGCCACGCGGGCGCCGCGCGTGACCGGCGCCACGCGGTGCACGCTGGTGCCGGGGTAGATCACGGCGTGGCCGGCGGGCAGCTTGACGCGCTGCTCGCCACAGGTGTCCTGCACCACCAGCTCGCCACCGTCGTAGCTCTCGGGGTCGGCCAGGAACAGGGTGCAGGAGATGTCGGTGCGCACCCATTCCTGCGTGGCCTGGGAGCGCAGCACGGCGCCGTCGACGTGGTCGCCGTAGAAGTTCTGCTCGCCGGCGTAGCGGTTGAACAGCGGGTTGTAGATGCGGCGCGGCAGCGTGGCGGAGAAGAACATGGCGTCGCGCCGCAGCGCGCCCAGCACCAGCGTGCGCAGCTCGGCGGCGGCTTCGCTGGTCTGTGCGAGCTGCTGGTTGTTCTTCTGCGCCAGTGCCTGCTCGCCGGCGCTGGTGCGGCCGTCCACCCAGGGGGCCTCGGGGCCGAGCAGGGCGCGGGCGCGCGCCAGTTCGTCGGCGGTCAGCAGGTCGGGCAGGGTCAGCAGCATGGGGCCGGGAGCGTCGGGGGACAGAGTCAGAACAGGTGCTTGAAGGTCACTTCCACCTTGCGCGGCGCGCCCGGGGCGTAGAAGCCGCGGTAGAGCGCGTCGGCGTACAGCTTGTTGGTCAGGTTGGTGACGTTCAGGCGCAGCGTGGTGGCGTCGGTGAAGCTGTATTCGGCCATGGCGTCGTAGGTGACGAAGCCGGCGGCGCGGGCGGCGCGGTTGCCTTCGGGGTACTGGCTGCTGCGGTAGTTGGCGCCGAAGCCCAGGCGCAGCTTGGGCAGCACGCGGTAGGTGGTCCAGAGGCTGCCGCTGTGCTTGGGCGTGAGACCGGGGCGGTCACCCTGCACCTGCGCGCCGCCGCCGTTGGCGGCCAGCACCTGGTTGCTGCGGTCGATCCTGGCGCTGGGGATCCAGGTGTGGTTCCAGAAGATTTCCCACTTGGGCGTCAGGCGCCCGGCGGCGTTGAATTCCATGCCGGCGGCGTGGCGCTTGCCCGACAGCAGGTACTGCGTGGCGGCGCTGTCCGGGTCCTGGTTGCGCTCGTTGTACTTCTCGGAATAGAACACCGCTGCGCCCAGCAGCAGGCGTTTCTCCATCAGCTCCCACTTGCCGCCGATCTCGATGTTGCGGCTCTTCTCCGGCGGCGTGTTGGCCAGCGTGCCGTTCACGTTGCCCGGGGTGAACTGATAGGCGTCGCCCGAGGTGTTGTACGAGGTGCCGTAGGACACGTAGTAGGTCGACACATCGTTCGGCTGGTAGAGCAGGCCGACGCGCGGGCTCCACAGCGATTCGTTCATCGAGAAGCTGGTGCCCGGCGTGACGGTGCCGTTGGCCGACGTGGTGGTGAAGGTGTTGTAGCTTGCCCTGAAGGCATCGAAGCGCAGGCCGGCCACCAGCTTGAAGGTGTCGGTGAGCGACATGGTGTCCTGCACGTACAGGCCCAGGTCGCGCGCGGTGAAGGTGTTGAAGGCCGGCGTGCCGCGGGTGTCGGCGAACCAGTCGCCGTTGTTCGGGTTGGCCACCGTGGTGGTCAGGCCGCTGCTGCTGCCGGCGAAGTTGTTGTTGCGCCTGGCGTCTTCGTAGTAGAGGTCCACGCCGGCCAGCAGCTTGTGCTCACGGCCGCCCCAGTGGAAGGTGTTGCTGTAGTCGCTCTGCAGCTGCGTGGTGTTGCTGATGCCGACGCGCCCCTTGGGTTGCCGCGTGATGATGGTGTTGGGGCCCCAGTTGTCGATGGTGGTGGGATCGCCGCCCGTGGTGCCGAAGCGGATCACGCTGCCGAGCAGGTCGCGCGCGTAGCGGCCGTGGCGCAGCTGGGTCTTCAGCTCGCCGCCGTCTGCGAAGCGGTGGAGGTGCGAGATGGTGCCGTAGGTGGCGGAGGTGTTGAGGTGGTCGCTGTCGAGCCCGTAGAAGCTGTCGGCGGCCAGCGTGGGCACGATCTTGCCGTCACGGATGAACCACGGGTGGCTGTAGCTGCTGCGGCCGCGCACGCTCAGGTGGTAGAGGCCGACCGAGAACTCGTCGGCGGTGCCGATGCCCCAGCGGTAGGTGGGCGCGATGCCCCACTTGTGCTGCTTGGCGCCCCAGTTGTCGGCGTCGTGGCCCATCACGTTCAGGCGGAAGGCCGAGTCCTGGCCGGTAACGAAGTTGAAATCGCCCTGGACGCGCTTTTCCTGGCCGGAGCCGACGGTGACGCTGACTTCCTTCTGGTCCATCAGGAAGGGCTGCTTGCTGACCTGGTTGACCACACCGCCGGTGGAGCCCTTGCCGAACAGCATCGAGGCCGAGCCCTTGATGACTTCCACCCGGTCGTCGTTGAAGGTGTCGCGCTCGTACAGGCTGCCGTCGCGCATGCCGTCGCGGTAGATGTCGCCGGCCTGGCCGAGCGAGAAGCCGCGCAGGCGCACGTCTTCCTCGCCGGTCTCGCCGGCCTGGAAGGTCACGCCGGCGGTGGTGCGCAGCACCTCGCGCATGTCGTCCAGGTTGCGGTCGTTGATGAGCTTCTCGGTCATCACCGTCACGCTTTGCGGGATGTCGCGCAGCTCCTGCGTGCCCTTGCCGATCTGGGTGGTCTTGACCTTCAGGTCGTTCTTGGTCTGCGGTACCTCCACCTGACCCTTGACGGTCACGGTGGGCAGGGTGGCGGCCGGTTGGGCGTCGCCGGGGGTTGCGGAGGCTGGGGCGGCCGGGGGCGCAGCCTGCGCCTCGGGTGCGGCCTGCGCGAACGCGCTCATGGATCCGGCCAGCAGCATCGCGCCCAGGGGCAGGGCAGCGCTGGAGGATGCTTCAAATTGAATAGCTGCCTGCGCCCGCTGCGCTTGGGCTGGATGTCGTTTTTGCTTGGAAACAGAGCGGCGTTGGGGCATGGGGCGGCCTCGCGATGTGTTGAAACCATCGGCTGGCTACCCGGTCGCGGCTCACCCCTTACTGGCAGGGTGGGCGCCGTGTGGCTGGCTGGGAAAAGAAGTGAGCGTCGATTGTATATAAATGCGAATCGTTGTCATTAACTGCGTGACTGGCGCGTTGCAGGCAGCCAACGAAAGGGCTGCGCCGGCATGAAAAATGACCCCCACGCTCCCCCGCTTCGCGTGGTGCGCTGCCCCCGAGGGGGGCGTTTTCATCTTCGGGCGGCCCGGCGATGAAAAAGGCCCTTGCGGGCCTTGTGTCGGGAAAGGGTGGGCGGACCTGTCAGCTGACCTCGTCCATCTGGCTCTGCAGGTAGTTCTGCAGGCCCACCTTGCCGAGCAGCTCGATCTGGGTTTCCAGGAAATCGATGTGCTCCTCGGTGTCGTCGAGGATGTGCTGCAGGATGTCGCGCGAGACGTAGTCGCGCACGCTTTCGCAGTGGGCGATGCCGTCCTTGATGGTGGCCTGCGCGCCCTGCTCGGCCTTGAGGTCGCAGGCCAGGATTTCCGGCACGTCCTCGCCCACGCCCAGCTTGCCCAGGTCCTGCAGGTTGGGCAGTCCGTCGAGCATGAGGATGCGGTCCATCAGCATGTCGGCGTGCTTCATCTCGCCGATGGATTCCTCGTACTCCTTCTTGGCCAGCTTGCCCAGGCCCCAGTGCTTGAGGATGCGGTAGTGCAGGAAGTACTGGTTGATGGCGGTCAGCTCGTTCTTGAGTTGCGCCTGCAGGTGCCTGATGACGTCCTTGTCACCTTTCATGGGATGCTCCGCTGGGTGGTTGACGGGGTGGGGCCGGGGGCGCGTGCCGCGCGTTCAGCGGTCGATGTCGCCCAGGCAAAGGTATTTCATTTCCACGTACTCGTCGATGCCGTGCGACGAGCCTTCGCGGCCCAGGCCGCTCTGCTTGACGCCGCCGAAGGGCACGTGCTCGGCCGAGATGATGCCGGTGTTGATGCCCACCATGCCGTACTCGAGCGCCTCGCTGACGCGGAAGATGCGGCCCACGTCGCGGGCGTAGAAGTAGCTGGCCAGCCCGAACTCGGTGTTGTTGGCGGCGTCAATCGCTTCCTCGTCGGTCTTGAAGCGGAACACCGGGGCGAACGGGCCGAAGGTTTCCTCGCGTGCGCACAGCATGTCGGCGCTGGCGTTGGCGATCACGGTGGGCTCGAAGAACTGGCCTTTCAGCTTCTTGCCGCCGGTGACCACCTTGCCGCCCTTCTTGATGGCGTCCTTGACGTGCTTCTCCACCTTGCTGACGGCGGCGTCCTCGATCAGCGGGCCCTGCACCACGCCGGGATCGAAGCCGTTGCCGACTTTCATGGCCTTGACCTTGGCGGCGAACTTCTTGACGAACTGGTCGTACACGCCGTCCTGCACGTACAGGCGGTTGGCGCACACGCAGGTCTGGCCCGCGTTGCGGTACTTGCTGGCCATGGCGCCTTCCACCGCGGCGTCGATGTCGGCGTCGTCGAACACGATGAAGGGTGCGTTGCCGCCCAGCTCCAGCGACAGCTTCTTCACCGTGGGCGCGCACTGCGCCATCAGGATGCGGCCGACCTCGGTGGAGCCGGTGAACGAGAGGTGGCGCACGATGTCGCTCTCGCACAGCACCTTGCCGATGGCCGGGGCGTCGATGCCGGTGACGATGTTGATCACGCCGGCCGGCACACCCGCGCGCACCGCCAGTTCCACCGCGGCCAGGGCGGTGAGCGGCGTCAGCTCGGCCGGCTTGATGACCACCGGGCAACCGGCGGCCAGCGCCGGCGCCACCTTGCGCGTGATCATGGCGAGCGGGAAGTTCCACGGCGTGATGGCCGCGCACACACCGATGGCCTGGCGCGTCACCAGGATGCGCTTGCTGTTGTCGAACTGCGGCAGCGTCTCGCCGTTGACGCGCTTGGCTTCCTCGGCGAACCACTCGACGAAGCTGGCGCCGTAGGCCACCTCGCCTTTGGCCTCAGGCAGGGGCTTGCCCTGCTCGGCCGTCATCAGGCGCGCCAGATCGTCCTGGTTGGCCATCAGCAGGTTGAACCACTTGAGCATGATGGCGTGGCGCTGCTTGCCGGTGAGTTCGCGCCAGGCCGGCCAGGCGGCGTTGGCGGCCTCGACGGCGGCTTTGGTCTCCTTGGCGCCCAGGTCGGCCACGTCGGCCAGCTTCATGCCGGTGGCGGGGTCGAGCACGTCGAAGCGTGCCTTGCCCTTGACCCACTTGCCGCCGATCAGCGCATCGGTCTTGAACAGCGTCGGGTCTTTCAGCAGGGCGAGGGGGGTGGCTTTGGCATCCATGCGGGGTCTCCTGGAATGATGGAATGGCTTCGGGGCATTGTAGGCAGCGCGCCGGGCGGCTGCAGGCCGCAAGAGGGTCAGAGCAGCGGCGAGAACAGGCGCGCGCCGGCCTCGAACAGCTTCTGGTCGAAGCGCAGGCGGCGCCGGGCCGGTACCAGGCGGCAGGCCGACAGGTCGCGGTCGAACATGCGCGCCAGCTGCTCGTTGAAGGACCGGCCCAGCACCACCGCTGCCACCTCGAAGTTGAGCCGGAAGCTGCGACTGTCGAAGTTGGCGCTGCCCACCATGCCGTACTGCTGGTCCACCAGCAGGGTCTTGGCGTGGAACATGCGGCCCTGGTATTCGAACACCAGCACGCCGGCCTTCTGCATCTCGGCGAAGTAGGAGCGCGCGGCGGCGCTGACCACGCGCGAGTCGCTCCGCTCGGGCACCATCAGCTTGACCTGCACGCCGCGCAGCGCGGCGTTGGTGAGCGCCGCCAGCGCCGGCTCGGTGGGCACGAAGTAGGGTGTGGCCAGCCAGATCCGTTCACGCGCCAGGCCGATGGCGTCGATCATGGCGCGGTGGATGGCCTCGCCGTCGTTGTCGGGGCCGGAAGCGACCATCTGCACCGGCTGCGTGCCGGCCGCCACCTGCTCCGGCAGCATGGCGCCGGCTGCGGGCTCGCCACCGTTGGCGTACGACCAGTCCTGCAGGAACAGGTACTGCAGCCAGCGCACCGCACCGCCGGCCAGGCGCAGGTGGGTGTCGCGGTAGGCGCTGTCGGGGCGCACGCGCTCGTTCTCGTCGTCGGTGATGTTGATGCCGCCCAGGAAACCCACCTTGCCATCGCACACCACGATCTTGCGGTGCGTGCGCAGGTTCACCAGCGGGCGGAAGCGGTCGAAGCGGGCGGGGTGGAACACCGCGAACTCGCCGCCGGCGGCGGAAAACGCCGCCAGTTCGCGCCGGCCCTGGCGGCCGGCCATACGCGGCGAGCCGACGGCATCGACCAGCAGGCGCACCCGCACGCCCTGCGCCGCCTTGGCGGTGAGCGCCTTCAGGATGGCGTGGCCGGTGGTGTCGATGTCGAAGATGTAGTACTCGAGGTGCACATGCTCGCGCGCGGCCTCGATGGCGGCCAGCAGCGCGTCCAGCGTGGCGCCGCCGCTGGCCAGCAACTCCACGTCCCAGCAGCTCGACATCGGCAGGCCGCAGCTCTGCTCGATCAGGCGTGCATGCTGCACGGCCCAGATCGGCGGGTCGGGCCGGTCCTGGCGCAGGGCGTCGAGCTCGCGGTCGGACATCAGCGCGGCCTTGCTGTGCCAGCGCTTGAGCCGTGCGCGCTGGATGCGCTGGGGCCCGAAGTAGGCGTACACGGCCAGCCCGAGCAGCGGCAGCAGGATCAGCACCATGATCCAGGCCAGTGTGGACACCGGCGAGCGCTTCTGGAGCACGATCCAGACCGCCAGCACGACGGCATAGACCAGCCACAGCCAGCTCAGCCAGTTCCATGCCGAGAGGCCAAAAATCGTGAGCTGGCCCAGGCTGGTCATGCGCAAGCAGCTATTAAATCAATAGCTCACTGAAGGCGGGCAAGCCACGCATCGGCGTCGAATCCGACGGTGATGGCGCCGCCTGCCCAGCGCACCACGGGCCGCTTGATGACGCTGGGCTCGGCCAGCATCAGCACCCGTGCGCCGGCGGCATCCTGCGCGGCGGCCTGGCGGGCCGGGTCAAGCTTGCGCCAGGTGGTGCCGCGGCGGTTGAGCAGCGGCTCCCAGCCCAGGGCGGCGATCCACTCGTCCAGCGCCTCGGGCGGCACGCCCTGTTTCCTGAAATCGTGGAACGTACAGGCGGCATCCTGCCCGGCCAGCCAGGCGCGGGCCTTCTTGACCGTGTCGCAGTTGGGGATGCCGTACAGGGTGATCGGGGCGGCGCTCATGGGGAGGACAATATCACCCCCTGATCCGCAGCCACCGGCCTTGCCGCGCATGGTGGGAGGGGGAGAGGGACAGAACCATCCATGACAGAGATGAATTCCTTGGAAGAGTGGCTGGCACATGCCGAGCGGCTGCACGCGCGACCTATCGACATGGGCCTGGAGCGCGTGCGCGCCGTGGCCAGCCGCATGGGCCTGCGCATCGAGGCGCCGGTGATCACCGTGGCCGGCACCAACGGCAAGGGCTCCACCTGCGCGATGCTGGAGGCGATCCTGCTGCGCGCCGGGTTTCGCGCCGGGGTCTATACCTCGCCGCACCTGGTCGATTTCGAGGAGCGCTGCCGGGTGCTGGGTCAGCCCATCGATGCTTCTGAATTGATAGCTGGCTTCGCCTGCGTGGAGCGGGCCAGGGGCGAAACGACGCTGACCTACTTTGAATTCACCACGCTCGCCATCCTGGAAGCGCTGTCGCGTGCCGGGCTGGACGTGATCGTCCTCGAGGTGGGGCTGGGCGGACGGCTGGATGCCGTCAACATCGTCGATGCCGACTGCGCCATCATCACCAGCATCGACATCGACCACGCCGAACTGCTGGGTGACACGCGCGAGCAGATCGGGCGCGAGAAGGCCGGCATCCTGCGCACCGGGCGCCCGGCCGTCGTCAGCGATCCGCAACCGCCGCAAAGCGTGATCGACCATGCGCGGGAGATCGGCGCCGATCTGTGGCTGCTGGGGCACGACTTCCGCTACACGGGCGATCGCCAGCAATGGAACTGGCAAGGCCGCGAGCGGCGCTACGCCGGTCTGGCCTATCCCGCGCTGCGCGGCGCCAACCAACTGGCCAACGCATCGGGCGCGCTGGCGGCGCTGGAAGCGCTGCGTCCGCGCCTGCCGGTCACCGCGCAGGCGGTGCGCAGCGGGCTGGCCCTGGTGGAACTGCCCGGCCGCTTCCAGGTGCTGCCGGGCCAGCCGGCCCTGGTGCTGGATGTGGCCCACAACCCGCACGCGGTGGCGGCGCTGGTGGCCAACCTGGACGCCATGGGCTTCTACCCCACCACCCACGCCGTGTTCGGTGCCATGGCCGACAAGGACCTGGCGCCCATGCTGGAGCGGCTCGACCCGCTGGTCGACCGCTGGTATTTCACCGACCTGCCCACGGCCAGGGCGGCCAGTGCCGGGGCGCTGCAGGCGCTCTGGCAGGGGCTGACGCGGCGCCAGGATGCCATTGCGCAAGGCTTCGCCGACCCGCAGCAGGCACTGGCTGCCGCCAGGGGCGCTGCAGAGCCGGCTGATAGAATCGTGGTCCTCGGATCGTTCTACACCGTGGGGGGCGTGCTGGAGCACGGACTGGCGTCCGTGAAGCCTGGCCCCACTGGCCAGCCAACCTCTCGCTGACCCGCATTCATGGCTTTCTTCAAGTTTCGCAAGTCCGGCGGCGCGCCGGAAGCTGCCGCGCCTGCCGGCCGCAAGTCGTCCGGCAAGAACGCCGCCGCTGCCGAGGCCGAAACCGTCGATGCCATGCGCCGCCGGGCGCGCCACCGGCTGATCGGCGCCGTGGTGCTGGTGCTGGCTGCCGTGATCGGCTTTCCGCTGGTGTTCGACACCCAGCCGCGTCCGGTGGCGGTGAACGCGCCCATCATCATCCCCGACCGCAACGAAGCCGCTCCGCTGGCCCCGCCTGCTGCCGCTTCGCGCGGCGAAGTGGTCACGGGGGCCAGCCTGGACAGCCGCGAGCAGGTGGTGCCCGCGGGCGAGGTGCCGGCGACCAAGCCGGTGGAGCAGGCGCCGGAGAAGCCCGCCGCCAAGCCTGCGGAGAAGGCGGCCGACACAGCGCGCCCGTCGGCACCTGTCACTACCCCGACCGCCACCGATGACGCTGCGGCCGCCCGCGCCGAACGCGACGCGGCGCAGGCCCGCGAAGCCGAACAGGCCCGCAAGGAGCGCGAAGCCAAGGCCGCCGAGCAGGCCAAGGCCCGCGCCGAGCGCGATGCCGAGCAGGCCGCGCGCAAGAAGGCCGAGGACGCGGCGCGCGCCAAGGCGCTGCTGGAGGGCCGCAACCCCGGCAAGGCCGCTGCCAAGGCGGCGCAGCAGGCTCACACGGCCGCTGCCGGCGGCGGCCGCTTCGTGGTTCAGATTGGTGCCTACGCCGAGTCCTCCGGCGTGAGCACCGCCCGGCAGAAGGCGCAGGGCGCGGGGGTGTCCACCTTCACCCAGGACGTCAACACCAAGGCCGGCAAGCGCACGCGCGTGCGGGCCGGGCCGTTCGCTTCCCGCGAAGCGGCGGAGCAGGCGGCAGCCAAGCTCAAGCGCGCCGGCCTGGGCGCGTCGGTCATTCCGCTCTGAGACGCGCCGCCGCCCACTCATGACGGGCCTGGACTGGATTTTTCTGGTGGTCCTGACGGCGTCGCTGCTGCTGGGGCTCTGGCGCGGTTTGCTGTACGAGGTGCTCTCGCTGGCCGGCTGGGTAGCGGCGTTCCTCGTGGCTCGCTGGGGCGCCGACGTGGTTGGCGGCTGGCTGCCCATGGGCGAGGCCAGCGACGCCATGCGTTATGGCGTGGGTTTCGTGCTGCTGTTCATCGCCACCGCTTTTCTGGGCGGCATGGTGGCCTGGCTGGCGCGGCGCGGCGTCAAGGCGCTGGGGGTGCGGCCGGTGGACCGGCTGTTCGGTGCCGTGTTCGGCCTGGCGCGCGGCCTGGCGCTGCTGCTGGTGGCGGCCGTTCTCGTCAGCCTGACGCCTGCACGCCAGGCCACCTGGTGGACCGAATCGACCGGCGCCCGCTGGCTGGACCAGGCGCTGCTCGAACTCCATCCCTGGCTCCCACTGCCGGGCGGCAAGGAGCAGTCGGTGTGAGCCACCTGCCGGACGACCCCGGTCGTGCGCCGGCGGCGCACGGCCTTCATAATTTGGCCTTCCGCGCGTTTGCGGCGGACCTTCCGGAAACCTGACCATGTGTGGAATCGTCGGCGTTGTCAGCAGCGCACCCGTGAACCAGCTCATCTACGACGCGTTGCTGCTGCTGCAGCACCGCGGGCAGGACGCTGCGGGCATCGTCACCCAGCACGACCGCAAGTTCTTCATGCACAAGGCCAAGGGCATGGTGCGCGACGTGTTCCGCACGCGCAACATGCGTGCGCTGCCCGGCAACACCGGCATCGGCCAGGTGCGCTACCCCACGGCCGGCAACGCCTACAGCGAGGAAGAGGCGCAGCCCTTTTACGTGAACGCGCCCTTCGGCATCGTGCTGGCGCACAACGGCAACCTGACCAACGCCACCGCCCTGCAGGCCGAGCTGTTCTCCACCGACCACCGCCACACCAACACCGAGAGCGACTCCGAGGTGCTGCTCAACGTGCTGGCCCATGAGCTGGAGCGCGTCTCGCGCGGGCTCACGCTGACGCCGGCGGAGGTGTTTGCGGCGGTGGCGGGCGTGCACCGGCGCGTGCGCGGCTCGTACGCGGTGATTGCGCAGATCGCCGGCCACGGGGTGCTGGCGTTCCGCGATCCGTACGGCATCCGGCCGCTGTGCTTTGGCCGCAGCGCCGACGGCACCTTCATGGTGGCCAGTGAATCGGTCGCGCTGGAGGGCACGGGCCATCAGTTCGAGCGCGACGTGGCGCCCGGCGAGGCGATCTTCATCACCCAGGACGGCCGCTTCCACGCCCGCCAGTGCGCCGAGAAAACCCAGCTGTCGCCCTGCATCTTCGAGTTCGTCTATCTGGCGCGGCCCGATTCCGTGCTGGACGGCATGTCGGTTTACCAGGCGCGTCTGAATCTGGGCGAGATGCTGGCGCAGCGCGTGGTTTCGGCCGTGCCGCCGAGCGAGATCGACGTGGTGATCCCCATTCCCGAATCCAGCCGCCCGAGCGCCACCCAACTGGCGCACCTGCTCGGTAAACCTTACCGCGAAGGCTTCGTGAAGAACCGCTACGTGGGCCGCACCTTCATCATGCCGGGCCAGGCGGTGCGCAAGAAATCGGTGCGCCAGAAGCTCAACGCCATCGGCAGCGAGTTCGAGGGTCGCAACGTGCTGCTGGTGGACGATTCCATCGTGCGTGGTACCACCAGCCGCGAGATCGTGCAGATGGCGCGCGAAGCCGGCGCGCGCAAGGTCTATCTGGCCAGCGCCGCGCCGCCGGTGCGCTACCCCAACGTGTACGGCATCGACATGCCCACGGCCGAGGAACTGGTGGCACACGGCCGCACGGCCGAGGAGGTGCGCGAGCTGATCGGCGCCGACGCGCTGATCTACCAGGACGTGGACGCCATGAAGCGCGCCATCGGCTCGCTCAACCCGGCCGTGCAGCAGTTCGAGGCCTCGTGCTTCGACGGCACCTACGTCACCGGCGACGTGAGCGCGAGCGACATCGCCCGCATGCAGCAGCAGCGCGCCCAGTCGCAGGACGACAGCGAGGACGAGGAAGACGCACCGCCTTCGCGGGTGGCCGTCTGATGGCGAACAAAAGAAAGCAGCAGTACCGTGACCGATCGAGAGCTACCTGACCATCTGCACCCCGACACCCTGGCCGTGCGCGCCGGCGTGGCGCGCTCCCAGTACGGCGAGAACTCCGAGGCGCTGTACCTGACCAGCTGCTTCGTCCAGCCCGATGCCGAGTCGTCGGCGCGGCGCTTCGCCAGCGAGGAAGAGGGCTACACCTACTCGCGCACCAGCAACCCCTCGGTGACGGGCTTCGAGCGGCGCCTGGCGGCGCTCGAAGGTGCCGAGGCCGCCATCGGTACCGCCAGCGGCATGTCGGCCATCCTGCTGATGGCGATGGGGCTGCTCAAGGCGGGCGACCACGTGATCTGCTCGCAGTCGATGTTCGGCTCCACCATCAAGCTGCTGGGCAGCGAGTTCGGCAAGTTCGGCGTCGAGACCGACTTCGTCTCTCAGACCGACGTCGCGCAATGGCGGGCCGCGGTGCGCCCGACCACGCGGCTGCTGTTCGCCGAGACGCCCACCAACCCGCTGACGGAGGTGTGCGACATCCGGGCACTCGCCGCCATCGCCCACGATGCCGGCGCGCTGCTGGCGGTGGACAACTGCTTCGCCACCCCGGTGCTGCAGCGTCCGCTCGAACTGGGCGCCGATCTGGTGATCCATTCCGGCACCAAATACCTCGACGGCCAGGGCCGCGTGATGGCCGGCGCCATCTGCGGCTCGCAGAAGCTGGTGGACGGCGTGTTCGCGCCGCTGATCCGCTCGGCCGGCATGGTGCTGTCGCCGTTCAACGCCTGGGTGGTGCAAAAGGGCATGGAAACGCTGTCGGTGCGGGTGCGGGCGCAAAGCGCCAACGCGCTGGAGATCGCACAGTGGCTGGAGCGGCATCCGGCGGTGGAGCGCGTGTTCTACCCTGGCCTGCCTTCGCACCCGCAGCACGCGCTGGCCATGGCGCAGCAAGACGGCGTCGGCGGCGCGGTGATCTCGTTTTCCGTCAAGGCCGACCACCCCGAGCAGGCGCGCCGACGCGCGTTCCATGTGATCGACAGCACCCGGGTGTGCAGCATCGCCACCAACCTGGGCGACGTCAAAAGCATCATCTGCCATCCGGCCAGCACCTCGCACGGGCGCCTGTCGGAGGCGCAGCGGCTGGCCGCGGGCGTGGTGCAGGGTCTGATCCGCCTTGCCGTTGGGCTGGAACACGTGCCGGACATCCTGGCCGACCTGTCGCGCGGGCTGGATACACTGGCTTGACCGAGCCTCGTTTGCTATACTATAAATAGCTGCCTGCGCCCGCTGCGCAAGGACAAAATCCCCAAAATGCCTGAAAAAGAAGTTCCCGCCAAGCGGGTGCGCACGCGCTTCGCGCCGTCGCCCACCGGCTTCATCCACCTGGGCAACATCCGCTCGGCCCTGTACCCGTGGGCGTTTGCGCGCTCGCAGGGCGGTGATTTCATCCTGCGCATCGAGGACACCGACACCGAGCGCTCCTCGCAGGCCGCCGTGGACGTCATCCTGGAGAGCATGGCATGGCTGGGCATGACGCCCGACGAAGGCCCGTTCTACCAGATGCAGCGCATGACGCGCTACAAGGAAGTGCTGGCGCAGCTGCAGGCGGCCGGCTACGTCTACCCCTGCTACATGAGCGTGGCGGAGCTGGATGCCCTGCGCGAGCGCCAGATGGCGGCCAAACAGAAGCCGCGCTACGACGGCACCTGGCGCCCCGGTCGTGGCAAGGTGCTGCCCCCGGTGCCCGAAGGCGTGCAACCTGTGCTGCGCTTCCGCAACCCGCAGGAAGGGATGGTGGCCTGGGACGACAAGGTCAAGGGCCGGGTGGAGATCGCCAACGACGAACTCGACGACCTGGTGATCGCCCGCCCCGATGGCACGCCCACCTACAACTTCTGCGTGGTGGTCGACGACATCGACATGCGCATCACCCACGTGATCCGCGGTGACGACCACGTGAACAACACGCCGCGCCAGATCAACATCTTCCGTGCGCTCGGCTACGAGCCGCCGGTCTATGCCCACCTGCCCACCGTGCTGAACGAGCAGGGCGAGAAGATGAGCAAGCGCCACGGCGCCAAGGCGGTCACGCAGTACCGCGACGAAGGCTTCCTTCCCGACGCCATGATCAACTACCTCGCGCGCCTGGGCTGGAGCCACGGCGACGACGAGATCTTCAGCCGCGAGCAATTCCTGCAGTGGTTCAACCTTGACCACCTGGGCACCAGTGCCGGCCGCTTTGACGACGCCAAGCTGCGCTGGGTGAACGCCCAGCACCTCAAGGCCATGGCCGACGCGGCGCTGGCGCCGCTGGTGGCCGCGCAACTCGAGGCACGGGGCATTGCCGCCGACGAGCGTCTGCCCGCCATCTGCGGCCTGTTCAAGGACCGCTGCGACACCACCGTGGCGCTGGCCGACTGGGCGCAGGCGTTCTACCGCGACGTCACGCCCACCGCCGACGACCTGGCCAGGCACGTGACCGACGCCGTCAAGCCCGCCATTGCCGCACTGCGCGAACGTCTGGCAGGTGTGGCCTGGGATGCGACCTCCATTGCCGCGGCCATCAAGCAGGTGCTGGCCGACCATCAGTTCAAGATGCCGCAGCTGGCCATGCCGGTGCGCGTGCTGGTGATGGGCACGCCGCAGACGCCGTCGCTGGACGCCGTGCTGGCCTTGCACAGGCGCGAACTTGTCTTGGAGCGCCTGGGCTGTTAAAATCTACAGCTTCCCATCCATTTGTCCAACTCCGCGTGTCTGCGTCGCAGCACCGCGTTGCAAGTGAGGACAGGGCCTGATTCTGGGCTCGCCAGCTTCCTCCGGCTTCTTTCCAGTCGCGTTGGTGCCCATGCCGGGCGGCAGCGACTTGTCTCGTTCGGGCGAGCCACTTGGCGCTCGTCCCGGTGCCCCGATCAGCGCGCGCGTCAGATGCGGCGCCGGGCGCTGGTGGGCCCACGGGGCGTGTCCTAGGGCTCAGCGAGTTTCCCTGCCTGCCTGACATCCACGAGAAAGGTGGCTGTCCACGCATGTGTGGCCTAGCAGGAGAAATCCGTTTCGACGGCGGTTCCGTCGATGTCGAGGCGCTCTCGCGCATGACCTCAATCCAGGCCCCGCGCGGGCCCGATGCCAGCGGCCTGTTCGTCCAGGACCGCATCGGGTTCGGGCACCGGCGGCTCAAGATCATGGACCTGTCGCAGGGCTCGGCCCAGCCGATGTTCGATCCGATGCTGGGTCTGGGCATGGTCTTCAATGGCGCCATCTACAACCATCCCGAACTGCGGCGCGAGCTGGAAGGCAAGGGTTACCGCTTCCGTTCGCACGGCGATACCGAGGTGCTGCTGAAGGCCTACCACGCCTGGGGCGAGGACTTCGTCTCGCGGCTGAACGGCATGTTCGCGTTCGCCCTGTGGGAGCAGGAGAGCGGCCACGTGCTGCTGGGGCGCGACCGGTTGGGCATCAAGCCCTTGTACTGGACCGAGCGGCCGGGGCGCTTGCGCTTTGCCTCGACCTTGCCGGCCCTGCTGGCCGGTGGCGACGTGGACACGACCATCGATACAGAGGGTCTGAATCACTACCTGTCGTTCCACGCGGTCGTGCCGCCGCCGCGCTCCATTGTGGCTGGTGTACGGAAGCTGGCGCCGGGCACGCTGATGCGTGTGGCGGCCGACGGGCGGCGCAGCGAGAAGACCTACTGGTCGCTCGACTACGCGCGCAGCCAGGCAGACGAATCGCGTTCCTTCGACGAATGGCGCGACATCCTGCTCGACGCGCTGTGTGGTGCCGTGCAGCGCCGCCTGGTGGCCGATGTGCCGGTGGGGGCCCTGCTTTCCGGCGGGGTGGATTCGAGCCTCATTGTCGGGTTGATGGTGGAGGCCGGCGTGCAGGGGCTGCGCACCTACAACGTCGGCTTCGAGGACGTGGGCGGCGAGAAAGGCAACGAGTTCGAGTACGCCGACATCGTCGCCAGGCGCTTCGGGACCGTGCACGAGAAGATCTTCGTGCCGGAGAAGGAGCTGCTCACACGCTTGCCCGAGGCGATTGGTGCCATGAGTGAGCCGATGGTCAGCCACGACTGCATCGGCTTCTACCTGCTCTCCGAGGCGGTGTCGCGCCACAGCCGCGTGGTACAGAGCGGCCAGGGCGCGGACGAGGTGTTCGGCGGCTACCACTGGTACCAGGAGCTCGACGGCAGCCAGGCGCCGGTGGCCGACTACCTGAAGGCCTTCCGCGACCGGGATTACGACGAGTACCGGCGTGTGGTGCAGGACCGCTACCTCGGCCCCGACGCTTCGGGCAACTTCGTGGCCCAGCGTTTTGCGGCACCAGGCGCGACTGACCCGGTGGACCAGGCGCTGCGTATCGACACCACGGTGATGCTGGTGGACGACCCGGTGAAGCGCGTGGACAACATGACGATGGCGTTCGGCCTGGAGGCTCGCGTGCCGTTCCTCGACCACCAGCTGGTGGAGCTGGCGGCCCGCATCCCCGCGCGCCACAAGCTGGCCGGCGGTGGCAAGGGCATCCTCAAGGAAGCGGCGCGGCAGGTGATTCCCTCGGAGGTCATCGACCGGCCCAAGGGTTATTTCCCGGTGCCGGCGCTGAAGTACCTGCAGGGCACGGTGCTGGAAAGCGTGAAGGACGCGCTGACCAGCCGCGCTGCGCGCGAGCGGGGCCTGTTCAGGCAGGACTACGTGGACATGCTGCTCACCGATCCGGCTGCGCACATCACGCCGCTGCGCGGCTCCAAGCTCTGGCAGCTCGGCCTGCTGGAGTGGTGGCTGCAGACCCACCTGCACTAGGAGGCATTGACCCCTCATGATCATTCGCAGTCAGATCAAGCGCGGTGTTCGGCTGGCCAGACGGCGATTGCCGCAGGCCGCCACACCGCCAGGAGGGCGGGCCGCGGAGTCACCCGCAGGCCGCATCATCGAATGCGGTTGGGGGCGGCTGCTCGCCGGCCACACTTTTGCCCAACCCCAGGACATCGCCGCCGCGCTGCTGGATGAGCGCAACGACCAGCGCGACATCGCCTTCTATGTGGACAAGCCGCACGTGGTCGTGGCGACGGCGCCGCAGCGCCTGTTCGTCGATCCTTCCGAATCGTTCCGGCTCTGGCTGGGGAACTACCAGCCGGCGCCCGCGCGCCGTAAAGGCTTCACGGTGCGGCGGTTGCGTTCGCGCGCCGACTTGTCCGCCATCAACGCGATCTACCGCGCGCGGCGCATGGTGCCGGTGGATCCGGCGCTGGTGTGGGGGCAGCGCGCCGATCGCGCGCTGCAGTACGTGCTGGCAGAAGACCGCAGCAGCGGCGAAGTGATTGGCGTGGCCATGGGCCTGGACCATGCCCAGGCGTTCGGAGACGACGAATCGGAAGCCGGCTCCAGCCTGTGGGCCCTGGCGGTGGCGCCGCAGTCGGCCCATCCGGGCGTGGGCGAGGCGCTGACGCGCTACCTGGCCGAGCAGTTTCAGGCGCGCGGCCGCGCCTTCATGGACCTCTCGGTGCTGCATGACAACCGTTCGGCCATCGACCTGTACCTGAAGCTCGGCTTCCAGCCCACGCAGGTGTTCGCGGTCAAGCGGCGCAACGCCATCAACGAACCTCTTTTCAGCGAGCTTTCGGCCAGCGAGGACAGCAAGTTCAACCCCTATGCGCGGATCATCGTCGATGAGGCCCGCCGGCGCGGTGTGCGGGTGGAGATCGTCGATGCCGAGAACGGCTACTTTCGCCTGAGCCACGGTGGGCGCAGCGTGCTGTGCCGCGAATCGCTGTCGGAATTGACGAGCGCGGTGGCGATGAGCCGCTGCGCGGACAAGCGCGTGACGCACCGCGTGCTGGCCGCGGCCGGTCTGCGCGTACCGGCGCAGCAACTGGCAGGTAGCGCCGAGGAGAACGCGGCCTTTCTGGCGGCGCAGCGCAGCGTGGTCGTCAAGCCTGTCGATGGCGAGCAGGGTCACGGTATCAGTGTGGACCTGCGCACGCCTGAGGATGTGATCGAGGCGATCCAGCGCGCCCGCCGGTATGGCGACCGTGTACTGCTGGAGCAGTATTGCGCCGGGCAGGATCTGCGCGTGCTGGTGATCGGGCACCAGGTGGTCGCTGCAGCCGTGCGGCGAGCGGCTGCCGTGGTGGGCGACGGGCAGTCCAGCATCGAGGCGCTGATACGCAAGCAAAGCCGCCGGCGAGCGGCTGCCACGGGTGGCGAATCACGCATTCCGCTGGATGCGGAGACACGGCGCTGCGTGGCAGCGGCGGGTCACGCCATAGACGACGTCCTGCCGGCCGGCGAGGCGCTGACGGTGCGCCGCACCGCCAACCTGCACACCGGCGGCACCATCCACGACGTCACCGACCGGTTGCACCCGGTATTGCGCGCAGCCGCCGAGCAGGCCTCGCGCGCGCTCGAGATTCCCGTCACCGGGCTCGACCTGCTGGTGCCTGCCGTCGACGGCACCGACTACGTGATCATCGAAGCCAACGAGCGGCCCGGCCTGGCCAACCATGAGCCGCAGCCGACCGCCCAGCGCTTCGTCGATCTGCTGTTTCCCACCACACGTATTGAAGGAGCGACATGAGCCAGCGCAGTCCTGACCACACCCTGCCCGATATCGACCACAGCTTTCTGGAGGAGACCCTGCTCCAGCTGATGGCCATACCGAGCCCGGTGGGGCTGACCGATGGCGTGGTGCGCTACACCGCGGCGCGGCTGGAGGCCATAGGCCTGCCGTACGAGGTCACGCGTCGCGGCGCCATCCGGGCGACGCTGCGCGGGCGCGAAAGCAAGCCTGCGCGCGCCATCGTCACCCACTTGGACACGCTGGGCGCGATGGTGCATCGCATCAAGCCGAACGGGCGACTCGGTGTGGTGCCCATCGGACACTGGTCGGCGCGTTTCGCCGAAGGTGGTCGCCTCACGATCTTCACCGACACACAGCAGTTGCGCGGCACCTGCCTGCCGCTCAAGACATCCGGTCACGCCTTTGGCGACGAGATCGACACGCAACCGGTGGGCTGGGAGCACGTCGAGGTGCGCGTGGACGTGCAGGCCAACTCCGCCCAAGACCTGATGGCTGCAGGCATCAATGTGGGCGACTGGGTGGCGTTCGATCCTCAGATCGAGATCTCGCCCAATGGCTACATCAACTCGCGCTACCTGGACGACAAGGCAGCGGTGGCGGCGCTGCTGTGCGCCTGCAAGGCGCTGGTCGATGCAGGCCGCGAACTGCCGGTGGACGTGCACCCGCTTTTCACCATCACCGAAGAAGTGGGCTCGGGCTCTTCGGCGGCGCTGCACGGCGACATCGCCGAGATGGTGAGCCTGGACATCGCCATCGCCGCGCCGGGCCAGAACACCAGCGAGCACGAGGCGACCATCTGCATGCAGGACATGTCCGGCCCGTTTGATTTCCACCTGACGCACAAGCTGATCGATCTGGCGCAGGCGCATGGCATTCCGCACCGGCGCGACGTGTTCCGCTTCTACCGTTCAGATTCCGCCGCGGCGGTGGAGGCGGGCAACGACATCCGTGCCGCGCTGATCGGCTTTGGTGCCGATGCTTCGCACGCGCAGGAGCGCTCGCACTGGGACGCCCTGCACGCGCTGACGCGGCTGAGCGCCGCTTACATGATGAGCGCCCCGGTGGCGCGCCGCGACCAGCGTTCGATGGGCACGCTCGAAGGCTTCACCGAGCAGATTCCGCCTGCCGAGATGCAGGTGCCGATGACCACCCTTCCGGATCCGGAGCATTTCCTGGTGGCCGATCCCACGGCCAAGGTCAGGCTGCGTTGACCGACTGTGCCCCGGCGGAGCCAAGGCGGTTCTGGCGCCGGCTCATCGATTTGCAACGCCACCATGCGAAGGTCTTTCGCGCAGTCCAATTTTCAGCATATAATGCAGGGCTCGACACCCGAGAGGGGGTATAGCTCAGCTGGGAGAGCGCTTGCATGGCATGCAAGAGGTCAGCGGTTCGATCCCGCTTACCTCCACCAGGTTTGTCGAGAACGTTCAAGGTTTTGACCCTATCGTCTAGAGGCCTAGGACATCACCCTTTCACGGTGAGTACCGGGGTTCGAATCCCCGTAGGGTCGCCAAGTTTTGTGGCACTTGGCTTCGCAAGAAGCAAACGTCACACCGACGCGGAGTGGTAGTTCAGTCGGTTAGAATACCGGCCTGTCACGCCGGGGGTCGCGGGTTCGAGTCCCGTCCACTCCGCCAATCTATAAGGCTTCGCTGCTATTTTTGTTGCAGCGAAGCCTTTTTCTTTGGTGCTTCCGGATGCAGGCGGGGCCGTGGCCTACGGGGCATGCTTCGCGCCGGGTCGCTTGGGTACTCATGCAGAATCGCCGCATGTCGCAAGCCGATGAATCGATGATGGCGCTGGCTTTGGCGCAGGCCCGCCTGGCGCTGCCGCTGAGCAGGCCCAACCCGGCTGTGGGGTGCGTGCTGGTGGGGCCGGACGGGGCCGTGCTGGGTGCCGGGCACACGCAGCAGGTGGGCGGGCCGCATGCCGAGATCATGGCGCTGCGCGCTGCGCAGGCCGCTGGGCACGCGCTACGCGGTGCCACCGCCTATGTCACGCTGGAACCTTGCGCGCACCACGGCCGTACGGGCCCTTGCTGTGATGCCTTGGCGGCGGCCGGGGTGGCGCGCGTGGTGGCCAGCCTGGAGGACCCCAACCCGCTGGTGGCGGGTCAAGGTTTCACGCGCCTGCGTGCGGCTGGCGTGGTCGTCGAGGTGGGCCAGGGCGCGGCTGAGGCGCGCGAACTGAACCTAGGCTTTTTCAGCCGCATAGTGCGCGGCACGCCTTGGGTGCGCATGAAGGCGGCATGCTCGCTGGACGGCCGCACGGCCTTGCCCAACGGCGTGAGCCAGTGGATCACCTCGGAAGCCGCGCGCGCCGACGGCCATGCCTGGCGCGCGCGTGCCGGCGCTGTGTTGACGGGCATCGGCACCGTGCTCGAGGACGATCCGCTGATGAACGTGCGCCTGGCGCAGCCGTCGCTTCGCCAGCCGGATCTGGTGGTGATCGACAGCCGCCTGGAGCTGTCCCTGAATGCCAAGCTCTGGACGGTGCCGGAGCGCCGTGTCTTGGTCTACACCGCGTCAGCTGATGCGGCGCGGCAGCAAGCCCTGGAGGCACAGGGCGCCGCGGTGATCTGCCTGCCCAATCCGGCCGGCAAGGTGGCGCTGGACGACATGCTGCGTGACCTGGGCCGGCGCGAGGTCAACGATCTGCATGTGGAGGCCGGCTTCAAGCTCAACGGTTCGCTGCTGCGCGAAGGCCTGGTGGACGAGCTGCTGGTCTACCTGGCGCCCCGGCTGATGGGCGAAGGCGCGGGCATCGCCGCGATCGGGCCTTTCGAGCAGCTGACCGACACGCAGGCGCTGCAATGGCAATCGGTCGAGCGGGTGGGCGACGATCTGCGCCTGCTGGCGCGGCTGCCCGGGCGCGACGTCTTCTGAAGCCGGTGGGCAGGGCAGGCACCGACAGCGCCACGCCGCCGCAGCCTATTTGGCGTCCTTGCGCTCGGTCTTCTTGTCGCCCTTGTCGCCCTTGTCGTCCTTTTTTTCGGCTTTTTTCTCTTCCTTCACGGGCGCCTGGTCAGCGGCGGGTTTCTTCTTGTCATCCTTGCCGCCGGCGGGTGCGTGTTTGGCCATCTGCAGTGACAGGTCGAGCAGGCGCGCCTTGCTCGCGTAGTGGCGGTCCAGGCGCCATTCCTCCAGGATCTGCAGCGCCAGGCGGAAGCGCTCGTAGCCCAGGTCGTAGAGGCCGGTGATGCCGAACGTACCCTCCGATTCCAGGGCGAGCACCAGTTGCGACAGCGTCTTGGCGTCGGTATGGTCCGGGTGGCGCTCGATGTACTTCCGGGCTTCTTTGATGGCTCGCATGGGGTGGTGATGCAGGTTGCTGGTGGATTGGACACACAGCCGCACGCCCCGTGAGAACAGGGATGCCGCGCGTGTGGGAAAAGTGTGGCCCCTTGGGGGAGGCCCGCAAATCCGAAACGGAAATGCTAGCCAATGTTCACGCGCGAATCTATCGCGTCATGAAACTGAAACACCGCTGTCATGATGGCCTGCCCGGAGGGGCTCGAACCCCCGACCCACGGCTTAGAAGGCCGTTGCTCTATCCAGCTGAGCTACGGGCAGTGAAGCTGCCGAGACCATGAACGGGTTCCGATAGCCCGAACACGCCACGGGCCCGGATGCAAGAAGAAAAGTGGTCGGAGCGGCGGGATTCGAACTCGCGACCCTCTGCTCCCAAAGCAGATGCGCTACCAGGCTGCGCTACGCTCCGACGAAGCGCGCATTCTACCGTGCCGACTGGTGCGATGACCCCGCGGTATCAACGGCGCTGGTACTGCGCCTTGCCGAACAGCACTTCTTTTTCGGCCTCGGTGCGGAAGGGCTTGCGGCGGTCGGCCAGCACCTGCACGCCGCGCTGCACGGCCGGGCGTGCCTCCACGCGGTCGAACCAGGCCTTGAGCGCGGGGAAATCAGCCCAGTCGATGCCCTGGTTCTGCCAGCTGCGCAGCCAGGGGAAGATGGCGATGTCGGCGATGGTGTAGTCGCTGCCGGCCATGTAGGCGCCGGTGCATGCGATCTGCCGGTCCATCACGCCGTACAGGCGCCTGGCCTCGTTGGTGTAGCGGTCCACGGCGTAGGGCAGCTTCTCCGGCGCGTAGATGCGGAAGTGATGCGCCTGCCCGAGCATGGGGCCCACGCCGCCCATCTGGAACATCAGCCACTCCAGCGTCTGGTATTTGCCGCGCACGTCCTGCGGCAGGAAGCGGCCGGTCTTGCCGGCCAGGTAGAGCAGGATGGCGCCGGACTCGAACAGCGAGATCGGCTGGCCGTCCGGCCCCTCGGGGTCGACGATGGCCGGAATCTTGTTGTTGGGGCTGATGGCCAGGAATTCGGGCGCGAACTGCTCGCCCTTGCCGATGTCGATGCCGTGCACGCGGTAGGGCAGGCCGCACTCCTCCAGCATGATGTGCACCTTGTGGCCGTTGGGCGTGGCCCAGGAATAGAGGTCGATCATCGAAGGCTCCGGCGTGGGATGGGTGAGAGTGGATGGGGAAACGACGCGCCATTGTGCCGATGCGCGGCGGATCGTGCAGGCAGGGCCGGCAAGCCCATGCAGGGGCTCCAAGAAGAACGGCGCCACGTGGGCGCCGTTTCCTGGTTGCTACAGATTTGATGGCTGCCTGCGCCCGCTGGACGCTGGCCGCAGCCTCAAAACATGCTTGACCCCTGGCCGAGCGAGCCGGCTCAGCTGCCGCGCGTGATCGGCATCTCCACGGCCTTGGGGTTGGCCGCGTACCTGGCGAGCTCCAGCTTGGCCAGCGCGTTGCGGTGCACTTCGTCCGGGCCATCGGCAAAGCGCAGCGTCCGTTGATGGGCGTAGCTGTAGGCCAGCGGCGTGTCGCCGCTGATGCCCGCGCCGCCGTACGCCTGCATGGCCCAGTCGATGATGCGGGTGGCCATGTTGGGCGCCACGATCTTGATCATCGCGATCTCGGCCTGGGCCACTTTGTTGCCCACGGTGTCCATCATGTAGGCAGCCTTCAGCGTGAGCAGGCGGGCCTGCTCGATCATGCAGCGCGATTCGGCAATGCGCTCGCGCCACACCCCTTGCTGCGAAATCGGCTTGCCAAAGGCCACCCGGGCATCCAGGCGCCTGCACATCAGTTCCAGCGCACGCTCGGCGGCGCCGATGGAGCGCATGCAGTGGTGAATGCGGCCCGGGCCCAGGCGGCCCTGGGCGATGGCGAAGCCCTTGCCTTCGCCCATCAGCAGGTTGTCGGCGGGCACGCGCACGTCTTTCAGCTCGACCTCCATGTGGCCGTGCGGCGCATCGTCGTAGCCGAACACGGTGAGCGGGCGCAGCACCTTCACGCCCTTGGCGTTGGCCGGCACCAGGATCATGGACTGCTGGGCGTGGCGCGCGGCCTCGGGGTCGGTCTTGCCCATCACCACGTACACGGCGCAGCGTGGGTCGCCGGCGCCGGACGACCACCACTTGCGGCCGTTGATCACGTACTCGTCGCCCTGGCGTTCCATGCGGCATTCGATGTTGGTGGCGTCCGACGAGGCCACGGCGGGCTCGGTCATCAGGAAGGCGGAGCGGATCTCGCCCTTCAGCAGCGGCTCCAGCCACTGGTCCTTGTTGGCCTCGGAGCCGTAGCGCTCGATGGTCTCCATGTTGCCGGTGTCGGGTGCGGAGCAGTTGAACACCTCGGACGCCCAGGGCACGCGGCCCATGATCTCGCACAGCGGCGCGTACTCGAGGTTGGACAGGCCTTCGGGCGCGCGCGGCGACCTGGGCAGGAACAGGTTCCACAGGCCCACGGCGCGGGCCTTGGGCTTGAGTTCTTCGACGATCTTTGTCGGCACCCAGGCGTTGCCCTTGGCCCGGTTGGCGGCGATCTCGTCGAAGAACACGTTCTCGTTGGGGTAGACGTGCTCGTCCATGAAGGCCAGCAGCTTGGCCTGCATCTCCTTGACCTTGGGGCTGTAATCGAATTCCATGGCGATCTCCTCTTGATAATCAAAAATGGCGCCAGCCCTTGTGTGGCGGGCGCAGGCAGCTATGCTTTTTGAGCGAATCCCCAGGCCAGCTCGGCCATCGGCCGGGCGCCCGCGCCGCTGGCCCGGGCCTGCGCGCTGCTGGCCGTGCCGGCTTCCACCCGCTTGGCGATGCCCTGCAGGATGGCGGCGATGCGGAACATGTTGTAGGCCAGGTAGAAGTTCCAGTCCTTGGCCAGCGACTCGGGGGTGGCGAAGCCGGTGCGCTCGCAGTAGCGGCGGATGTACTCGGCCTCGCTGGGGATGCCCAGCGAAACCAGGTCCAGGCCGCCGATGCCGCGGAAGGTGCCGGTCGGGATGTGCCAGGTCATGCAGTGGTAGCTGAAGTCCGCCAGCGGATGGCCCAGCGTGGAGAGCTCCCAGTCGAGCACGGCCAGGATGCGCGGCTCGGCGGGGTGGAAGATCACGTTGTCGAGCCGGTAGTCGCCGTGCACGATGGACACCAGGTTTTCGTCTCTGGCGGCATCCGGGATGTGGGCGGGCAGCCATTCGATCAGCCAGTCCATCTCGGGAATGGGCTGGGTGACCGAGGCCTGGTACTGCTTGCTCCAGCGGCCGATCTGGCGCTCGAAGTAGTTGCCGCTCTTGCCGTAGCCGGCCAGCCCGCGCGCCCTGAAATCCACCTTGTGCAGCGCCGCGATCACGCGGTTCAGCTCGTCGTAGATCTCGCCGCGCTGGGCCGGCGTCATGCCGGGCAGGGACTGGTCCCACAGCACGCGGCCTTCGACGAACTCCATGATGTAGAACGCGCGGCCAATCACGGATTCGTCTTCACACAGCGCATCCATGCGCGCCACCGGCACATCCGTGCCGTGCAGGCCGCGCATGACGGCGAATTCGCGCTCGATCGCGTGGGCCGAGGGCAGCAGCTTGGCCACCGGCCCCGGCTTGGCGCGCATCACGTAGGTGCGGCCGGGCGTGAGCAGCTTGTAGGTGGGGTTGGACTGGCCGCCCTTGAACATCTCGACCGTCAGCGGGCCGGCGAAGCCTTCCACGTGGGCGGTCAGCCAGCGCTCCAGCGCGGCGGTGTCGAAGGCGTGGGCTTCGCTGACGGGACGGGTACCGACGAACTGGTCGAACTGCTGGCTCATGCGCGGGCAACTCCTGGTGCGGCGCGCAGGCGCGCCGGTTCAAATGGCCGGGCAGACAGCGCCGCGGAAGGTGGCCAAGAGGCTGGCGCGGATGCGGGCGCCGGGGCACCCGCGCGCGTCAGGCCTCGGCGTCGGCGATGCTGCTCAGCGCCCTGGCGTCGCGCAGCACCAGCCCGGAGGGCTCGACCCGGATCACGCCTTCGCGTTCCATGGTCTTGAGTTCCTGGTTCACGCGCTGGCGCGAGGCGCCCAGCAGCTGCGCCAGCTCTTCCTGCGCCAGCTGCAGCTGGATGCGGGTCTCGCCCGGGTACTGCGGGTGCGCGCTGCCGTAGCTGCGCGCCAGCAGCATCAGTTGCTTGGCCAGGCGCGCCCGCAGCGGCAGGGTGTTGAGGTCTTCCACCATGCCGAACAGCAGGCGCACACGGCGCGCCTGCAGCTTGATCAGCGCCTCGTACAGCTCGGGGTGCAGCTTGAGGATGCGCTCGAAATCGCTGCGCGACACCTGCACGATGGTGGTGGCGCCATGCGCATGCGTGCCGTGCGTGCGGCGGTCGCCGTCGAACATCGACACGTCGCCGAACCAGATGCCCGGTTCCACGTAGGTCAGCGTGATCTGCTTGCCCGTCAGCGTGGTGGAACTCACGCGCACCGAACCCCTGGCGCAGGCGATCCATTGTTCGGCTGGATCGCCCCGTGCACCAATCTGTTCGCCATCGGCGTAGCGTTTGACGGAAGCGCATCGGAGGATATCGTGTCTGAGCGAGGGCGACAGGGAAGAAAACCAGCGGCCCTGGTTGATGGCCTCGCGTTCCTCCATTGTCAGAATCGGATCGTCCATGTCTGTCTTTTGTGTGACTGGCGGGCGCGTGCTTGTCGCAAGCGGGACCGCAAGGCCCATGTTATTCGTAGCGCGGCACCTGCTTGTTCAGGAAGGCCTGGATGCCGATGCCGCCGTTGGCGTGGTGCAGGTTGCGCACGAAGTGGTCGCGCTCCATCGCCAGGTGCTGGTTCAGGCTGTGGCTGCGCGCCTCGCCCAGCAGCTCCTTGGCGCTGGCCAGCGCGTTGGGCGCCCGCTGGCCCAGCTTGTCGGCCAGGGCCAGGGCGTCGGCCAGCGCCTCGCCGCTTTCGGCCAGGCGGTTGACCAGGCCCAGCGCCTGCAGCCGCTCGGCGCCAATGCGCTCGCCCAGCATCAGCAGCTCGCTGGCCAGCTGGCGCGGCAGCGCCTGCGCCAGACTCCAGCTGCCGCCGCCGTCGGGCGACAGGGCCACCGAGCTGTAGGCCATCACGAACACGGCGTTGCGCGCGGCGACGACCAGGTCGCACGCCAGCGCCAGCGAGAAGCCGGCGCCGGCGGCCGCGCCTTCCACCGCGGCGACCACCGGCTTGGGGAAGGTGCGGATGGCCTCGATCCAGTTGTGCAGGCCCTCGATGCTCTGCGCCTGCACCTCGGGAGGCTTCTGCCGGTTGGTCAGCAGGCGCTGCAGGTTGCCGCCAGCGCAGAAGGTGCTGCCTTCGCCGGTGATGACCACCGCGCGCACGTCGCTGCCCGATTCGGCCGCGGCCAGCGCCTCCACGCCGGCGGCGTACATCTCGGGGCCGAGCGCGTTGCGGTGCTCCGGGTTGTGGATGGTCAGCACCATGGTGCTGCCTTCGAAGGTGGAGCGCAGTTCGGCGGTCATGGGCATCCGGTTTGCTATTGTCTCTGTAGCTGTCTGCGCCCGTCAGTCGACGGCTGCAGCGTCATTTCTTTCAAAAACCCGGGCTTCAGCTTTCCTCGTGCAGCAGCGACAGGCCGATGGCGCCGCGCCGGCGCAGCCAGGGGCTGGGGCGGTAGCGCGGATCGCCGTACACCGTCTGCATGTTGAACAGCACTTCCAGCACATTGGCCGGCCCGAGCTGGTTGCCCATGGCCAGCGGGCCGAGCGGGTAGCCCAGGCCGAGCGTGACGGCGGTCTCCAGATCCTGCGGGCTGCACACGCGCTGCTGGCAGATGTCGGACGCGATGTTGACGATGGTGGCCACCACGCGCTGGGTGACGAAGCCGCCCGAGTCGCGGATCACGCTGACGGCCTTGCCGTCGCGGGCGAACAGGGCGTGCGCGGCGTCGCGCATGTCGGTGCGGGTGGCCGGGTTGGTGGCCAGCACGCGGCGTTTGGTGGCCTTGTCGTCCACCAGCATGTCGATGCCCACGGTGCGCGCCGGATCGAGCCGCTCCACCACCGCCACGGTGGTGATGTCGAAGCCCAGCGGCGCCACCAGCGTCAGCGCCTGGGGCGAGGGCGACTGGCCGGTCTCGATCTTGGCGCCCAGGTCTTTCAGCAGCTGGTACAGCTCGGCGCGGCGCGCGGCGCGGGTGGACACCCACACCGGCGGCATCTCGGCCACCTGCGGCACCGGCGGTTCGGGCGCGACCTGGGCACTGCCGCCGTCGTACCTGTAGAAACCTTCGCCCTTCTTCTTGCCCACCACGCCGCCGGCCAGGCGCTGCGCGGTGATCACGCTGGGGCGGTAGCGCGGCTCGTCGTAGTACTGGCGGTAGATGGATTCCATCACCGGGTGCGAGACGTCGAGCGCCGTCAGGTCGAACAGCTCGAACGGGCCCAGGCGGAAGCCCATCTGGTCCTTCAGGATGCGGTCGATGGTGGCGAAATCGGCCACGCCCTCGCTGACGATGCGCAGCGCCTCGGTACCGTAGCCGCGCCCGGCGTGGTTGACGATGAAGCCCGGCGTGTCGCCCGCCTGCACCGGCGTGTGGCCCATCTGGCGCGCATACGTGGCCAGGCGCTGGCAGACGGCGGCGTCGGTCTTCAGGCCGGCGATGACTTCCACCACCTTCATCAACGGCACCGGGTTGAAGAAGTGGTAGCCGGCAAAGCGCTGCGGGCGCTGCAGATCCGCCGCGATGGCGGTGACCGAGAGCGACGAGGTGTTGGTGGCCAGCACCGCCTGCTCGCCCACGATGCCTTCCAGCTCGGCGAACAGGCTCTTCTTGACGTCCAGCCGCTCGACGATGGCCTCGACCACCAGGTCGCAACTCTCCAGCTCGGCCAGCGTGGCAGCGGGCAGCAGCCGCGCCTTGTGGCCGGCGGCGGCATCGGCGGGCAGCTTGCCTTTTTCCACCATCCGGTCCCACTGGGCCGCGATGGCGGCACGCGCCTGCTCGATGGCGGCGGCCTGGGTGTCGAACAGCAGCACGGTGCTGCCGGCCTGCGCGGCGATCTGGGCGATGCCCCGGCCCATGGCGCCCGCGCCCACGATGCCGACGGTCTTGTATTCAGGTGTCTCCATGCAGGCATTATCGTGCAGGCCCGTGAAGCGAAAGGACGTTGCACGCTGCATGGGGTGCGGTGCGCAGGCGGCTTCTGCCGAGCGGCTTGCCCGGTTCGCACGCCGTGGTGCGGTTGCTCCTGAAAGAAGAGCTGGCAGCGCCCGCTGCAAATGGCCTGGGGCCGGATAAGCCGATGATTCCGGAGCATGCGGCCAACCCGCTGGCGAGTCAGCCGGCACTTCGCTGCCTCGGCCCCGGCCGGTCGGGCGGCGGGCGTCAGAGCGCGACGGAGGTGTCTTCCTTCGCCGTCCGGATGACGACCATGGTGAAGAAGCGCTTCACGCCGGAACCTTCGCGGAAGAGCCGCTCGCACAGGGCGTCGAATTCGTCCATGTCCTGCAGGCGCAGCGTCAGGACCACGTCGGTGCGCCCCGTCACGGCGTAGGCCTGGGCGACGGCGGGCTCGGCCACGGCCATGTCCAGGAAACGGCGCTGCTCCTGCTCGCCGTGCTCGGCCAGCTCCACCAGCACGATGGCCTTGAGCCCGCGCCCCAGCCTGGCCGGGTTCAGGATGGCGACGATGCGGTCGACAAAGCCTTCGCGCAGCAGCCGCTGCACGCGGCGCAGGCAGGTCGACGGCGAAAGGCCCACCGCCTCGGCCAGCGCGGCGTTGGTGCGGCTGGCGTCGCGTTGGAGCAGGTTGAGCAGCTTGCGGTCGATCTTGTCCAGCATGGCGGATTCCGGCTTGCAATTTTCTTCGAAGAATACGCAATTTTTGACCGCACCTTGCAAGGCCTTGTGGCTACGATCACCGCCCGGAAGGACGAGACCGATGAGCTACCTGCGCAAGCAACTTCAGGCCACATGGCAGATTTATTGGGAACTGGTGCGCATCGTCGTGCCGGTGGCGATCGTGACCGAGGTTTTGATGGTCACGGGCGTAGTGGCCGCGGTCGCGCCCTGGCTGGCGCCGCTGATGGATCTGTACGGCCTTCCGCCCCAACTGGCGCTGGCCCTGCTGGCCGGCTGGCTGATCGGGGTGTGGAACGCGGCCGTGATGCTGTTCGTGCTGGTGCCGCCCTCGGCGCTGAGCGTGGCGGACGTGACGGTGTTTTCGGCGCTGGTCCTGTTCGCCCACGCGTTGCCCATCGAGCAGCAGATCATCCGCCGCGCCGGGCCGGCGCTGCTGCCGACCACGGCGCTGCGGCTGGCCGGCGGGCTGCTCTACGCCGCGGGCCTGCATGCGGTGTTCAAGGCCACGGGTTGGCTGGCCCGGCCGGTGGCGCCGACCTGGCAGCCCATGGGCGAAAGCACCGGGTGGACCGGTTTCTTCATGGCGCTGGGCGAAGCGCTGGCCATGATGTTCCTGATCCTCACTGCCCTGGTGTGGTTGCTGGAGGCGCTGAAGGCCTGGGGACTGATGGCGTGGCTGCAGCGCGGGCTGGCGCCGGTGCTGCGGCTGGCGGGCATCCGCGGCGAGGCGCTGCAGCTGACCGCCATCGGCATGCTGCTGGGCATTTCCTACGGCGGCGGCCTGCTGATCCGGGAAGCCAGGGCGGGGCACATCGGCCGGCGGCAGGTGCTGCTGTCCTGCATTTTCATGGGGTTTGCGCACAGCCTGATCGAGGACACGCTGATCATGGTGTCGCTGGGCGCCGACGCTGTGGCGATCCTGGTTGGCCGGCTGCTGTTCGCCATCGCCGCGACGGCGCTGGTGGCGGCGGTGCTGGCGCGCGTCCCGGAGCGGCAGGTGGCGCCATCCCAGGGGTAGGTCGGGCCACTGGGACGGCACTGCGCCATCACTGCCGGCCACCGATGAGACAGGTGGCGGTAATCGATCGCGGAGCTTGGAGTGCTATTGTTTCAATAGCTGCCTGCGCCCGCCATGATTGGGCTGCAGCCAGATTTTATTCAGAAAATCGCGGGTCGCCTCAGCGCCGCACCTGCAGCGCGCCCGGGTTCACGATGTTGGTGGGCGTGCCGCGCAGGAAGTTGACGACGTTGTCGAAAGCGGCGTTGAAATACAGCTCATAACTGTCTTGCTCCACGTAGCCGATGTGCGGCGTGCAGATGCAGTTTTCCAGCCGCAGCAGGGCGTGGCCCTGCAGGATGGGCTCGCTCTCGAACACGTCCACCGCCGCCATGCCGGGGCGGCCGCGGTTGAGGGCGCTGACCAGCGCGTCGGGCTCGATCAGCTCGGCGCGCGAGGTGTTGACCAGCAGCGCGGTGGGCTTCATGCGGCCCAGATCGGCCAGGCGCACGATGCCGCGCGTCTCGTCGACCAGGCGCAGGTGCAGGCTCAGCACGTCGGCCTGCTCGAACAGCGCGTCGCGGCTCGCGGCCACGCTGTGGCCGTCGGACAGCGCGCGGGCGCGCGAGGCGTCGCTGCCCCAGACGACGACCTGCATGCCGAAGGCGCGGCCGTAGCCGGCCACCAGCTGGCCGATCTTGCCGTAGCCCCAGATGCCAAGCTTGCGGCCGCGCAGCACGTGGCCGATGCCGAAGTTGGGCGGCATGGCGGCCGACTTCAGCCCCGACTGCTGCCAGGCACCGTGCTTGAGGTTGCCGATGTACTGCGGCAGCCGGCGTGCGGCCGCCATGATGAGCGCCCAGGTCAGCTCGGCCGGCGCCACTGGCGAGCCCACGCCCTCGGCCACGGCGATGCCGCGCTCGGAGCAGGCCGTGACATCGACATGGCTGCCGACGCGGCCGGTCTGCGAGATCATCTTCAGGCGCGGCAGCTTCTCGATCAGCGCGCGGGTGAGGTGCGTGCGCTCGCGGATCAGCACGATCACGTCGGCGTCGCGCAGGCGCACCGACAGCTGGCCCAGACCCTTGACGGTGTTCGTGTAGACCTTGGCCGGGTAGGGCTCCAGCTTGGACGCGCAGGCCAGCTTGCGCACGGCGTCCTGGTAGTCGTCGAGGATCACGATGTTCATGCCCCGCATTGTGCCCGCGCGGCGGGCGCCTTGCGAACGCAGCCGCGGGATGGCGGGGCGCGGGGCTGGACAGCGTGGGAGGCCGGCGCGCAGCCATGCGCCGGCCCGCAGGTTCAGCGCACGGCGTCAGCCGCCGGCGCTGCGCGCCTCGTGCGCGGCCAGGCGGTCAAGCTCCGCGCACACGTCGGCCAGCCGGCCGGAGAGGGCGAAGCGGCCCGCAGCCGGCTGGTCGGGCTGCCGCTTGCGCACGGGCACCACACGCAGGGTGGGCGCTGAGACCGCCTGGGCAGCGTGCGCGGCGGCAGCTGTGCTGGCGCCGCCGCGGATGGCGCGCAGTTGCGCCGTTTGTGCCCACCCCGCGCCGTTCTGGCGCCAGGCGCGGTTGGCGGCTGGCCGCTGGCGCAGGTAACTGGGCACCGCCGAGCCGGCGTCGGCCAGGAGCGGGGAAGAAGGAGAGGGAGACAGGAAAGCCATGTGACACCTTTCAAGAACAGGCAGGTTGAACACAGGCAGGATTGCTGGCCGGGCTGCACCGCTGGGTGCCGCCCCGACCCGGAGCGCGTGCCGCCGCAGGGTTTGACGGAGGGGTGACAGGTGCCTCGAAGCGCCTGCCGCCACACCGCCACACGCCCGCCACCTGGGCGGCACGCGGTGGCTACATCAGCATGCTGTTGCGGATCAGGCCCACGGCCAGACCTTCGATGGCGAAGGGCTCGCCGGGGTTGACCACGATGGTGGCGTAATCGGGGTTCTCGGCATGCAGCTCGATCTGGTTGCCGTGCCGGTGGAAGCGCTTGACCGTGACTTCATCGCCGATGCGGGCGACCACGATCTGGCCGTTGCGGGCCTCGCGCGTGCTTTGCACGGCCAGCAGGTCGCCTTCCATGATGCCGGCGTCGCGCATGGACATGCCGCGCACGCGCAGCAGGTAGTCGGGCTTGTGGCTGAACAGGCCGGCTTCCACGTGGTAGGTCTGGTCCACATGTTCCTGCGCCAGGATGGGCGAGCCGGCGGCCACGCGGCCCACCAGAGGAAGGGCCAGCTGCCCCATGCCTGGCAACGTGAGGCTGCCGCCACTGCGCAGCCCGGCGCCGGCGCGCGCCGCGCCCTTGAGCCGGATGCCGCGCGAGGTGCCGCTGACCAGCTCGATCACGCCCTTGCGCGCCAGCGCCTGCAGGTGCTCTTCCGCCGCGTTGGCCGACTTGAAGCCCAGTTCCGCCGCGATCTCCGCCCGCGTGGGCGGTGCACCGGTGCGGGCGATGGCGCGCTGCACCAGTTGCAGGATCTGCTGCTGACGGGCCGTGAGTTTGGGACTGTCTTGCATGGGAACCCTTCTCTTTCAGGCGTTGCGCGGCTCGGGACGAATGAAGCGGCTGTCGTGCGCCCGCAATGAACTGTATCGATTCACAGTAGCTGTAGTTTTGCACAGTTTGACGCCGGGCGCAACTGGCCCGTGCAAGCGCTGCCCAGGCACGCAGGCTTGGTCGCAAATGGATACAAAAGAGTTAGTCGAGTTGCCGGGAAATGCTGCAACTGCCTTCATGATCGCAGGCCGTTTCGAAGAGGACCGACCTGATGATTCCCAGCACCGGGCTCGTGCGCACCACGCGCATGGCGACGTTGACCGCACTGTGCGCCGCCGTGGCGGCCTGCGGCGGCGGGGGTAGTGACACCACCACGGCTCCCGCACCCAGCGGGAGCGACGTAGCCACGCCCGCGCCGTCGCCGACGCCTTCGGCCAGCCCGTCACCGGCTTCAACGCCGGTGGCCTCGCCGTCGCCCAGTCCGAGCGCTTCGCCGTCGCCGAGTGCGAGTCCGACGCCGAGTCCCTCCCCGAGTCCTTCGCCGACCCCTTCGCCTTCGCCAAGCCCATCACCATCACCATCGCCATCACCATCGCCATCGCCATCGCCATCGCCCTCTCCGAGCCCGACACCTTCGCCCAGCCCGGCGCCGGCGGTCGCCACGGCCTGCGGCAGCATGAGCGAGCTGCTGAGCGAAATCAACACGGTGCGCGACACTGCACGGACCTGCGGCACGGTCAGCATGCCCAAGGCCCTACCCCTGAGCTGGAACGCCGCCCTGGCCAGCGCGGCCACGGTGCATTCCACCGACATGGCGACCAACAACTTCTTCAGCCATGTCGGCTCCAATGGCAGCACGTTCGACCAGCGCATCACCGCGGCGGGCTATTCGTGGTCGGCCATCGCGGAGAACATCGCCGCCGGCAATTCCACCGCGGCGGCCACGGTGGCCCAGTGGGTGGCCAGCGCGCCGCATTGCCAGGCGATGATGAGCGCGACGTACGTGGACGTTGGCGGCTCGTGCATGTACAACGCCAACTCGACCTACCGCTACTACTGGACCATCGACCTCGGCAAGCCTTGAGGCCGTGATCGCGCGCCGACCCTGCAGGCGCGCGGGCATGAAACGCCGCACCGGCCGCATGGGCCGGTGCAGGGTGGTGGTCGGGGGGTGCGGCGCGCGGCCGCTGAACCAGAAACGGCGCGGTGCCGCCCCGGCGGCTCAGCCTTCCAGTGCCGCCAGCGCGCGGCCGGTGATCTCTTCCACCGTACCGAGGCCGCTGATGGAGCGGTACTTGGGCGCGGCGGCCGGCTCGGTCTTGGCCCAGGCGCTGTAGTAGTCGACCAGCGGACGCGTCTGCTGGCTGTACACGTCCAGACGCTTGCGCACCGTTTCTTCCTTGTCGTCGTCGCGCTGCACCAGCGGCTCGCCGGTCTCGTCGTCCTTGCCTTCGACCTTGGGCGGGTTGAACTTGACGTGGTAGGTACGGCCCGAGGCCGGATGGCTGCGGCGGCCGCCCATGCGCTCGATGATGACATCGAAGGGCACGTCGATCTCCAGCACGTAGTCGAGCTTGACGCCGGCGGCCTTCATGGCCTCCGCCTGCGGGATGGTGCGCGGGAAGCCGTCGAACAGGAAGCCCTTGGCGCAGTCGGGCTGGGCGATGCGTTCCTTGACCAGGTTGATGATCAGGTCGTCGCTCACCAGGCCGCCCGATTCCATCACGCTCTTGGCCTGCAGGCCCAGCGGCGTGCCGGCCTTGACGGCGGCGCGCAGCATGTCGCCGGTGGAGATCTGCGGGATGCCGTATTTCTGGCAAATGAAGGCCGACTGGGTGCCTTTGCCGGCGCCGGGGGCGCCCAGAAGAATGAGTCTCATCTTGCTCCTCAGGTGGAATCGCGGTCGCCCCGGCATCGACGGCCGCGAGGGGCGCGTGCCTTGTAGTCGCTGGGAGAATAGCATGCGCGGCCCTGCGCCACGCTGACAGCGCGGCAGTGGCCGTCAGCGCAGGGGGCGCGTACCCCGCCACCCGCTCATCCGCACCATTTTGGCGCGCATTGGGCGGCCGGTTCAGCCGATCAGCGCCCGCACCCGGGCCAGGTCTTCCGGCGTGTCCACGCCCGGACCGGGCGCGTGGCGGGTCACGTGCACGGCGATGCGGTGGCCGTGCCAGAGCGCGCGCAGCTGCTCCAGCGCCTCGCACTGTTCCAGCGGCGCCACCGGCAGCGCGGGGTAGGCGCGCAGGAAGCCCGCGCGGTAGCTGTACAGGCCGATGTGGCGCAGCGGCGCCGGCTGCGCGGGCAGGGCGGCGATGCCCTGCGCGAACCCGTCGCGCCACCAGGGGATCGGCGCGCGGCTGAAGGTGAGCGCCATGCCGGCGGCGTCCAGCACCACCTTGACGACATTGGGGTTGCGGAACTCTTCCACGGTTTCGATGGCGTGCGCCGCCGTCCCCATGCTGGCTGCGGGCGTTTGGGGCAGCAAGGCCGCGACGGCGTCGATGAGGCCGGGCTCGATCAGCGGTTCGTCGCCCTGCACGTTGACCACGATGTCGTCGCCGTCCAGGCCGAGCAGCGAGCAGGCCTCGGCCAGGCGGTCGCTGCCGCTGGGGTGGTCGGCGCGGGTCAGCAGCGCCTGCACGCCGTGCGCGGCGCAGGCGTCGCGGATGCGCGCGTCGTCCGCGGCCACCACCACCCGCGCGGCACCGCTTTGCGCGGCGCGCTCCGCCACACGCACCACCATCGGCTTGCCGCCGATGTCGGCCAGCGGCTTGTCGGGCAGGCGGGTGGAGGCTAGCCGCGCGGGAATCAGGACGGTGAAAGGGGCCGCCATGCTGCGCGCGTCCGGCTTCAACCCGCCAGCGGCGTGCGCGGCGGCAGCGCTTCCAGCTCCTCGTCGGAGAGGGTGCGCGCCTCGTTCTCCAGCATGATGGGAATGCCGTCGCGGATCGGGTAGGCCAGGCGCGCCGAGCGCGAGACGAGTTCGTGCTTCTCGCGGTCCAGGTCCAGCGGGCCCTTGGTGACGGGGCAGACCAGCAGTTCGAGCAGTTTCGGGTCCATGGGGTTCATTGTGCCGAAGAAGCGTGCGGTGCTCGCCTTTTCAGGGGCCGACGGCTTGCGGTGCGCCCGGCGCAGGGGTGCGGGGGCTGTGGCCACGCGCCGCCAGCGCCTCGTCCAGCGCGGCGAAGAAGGCGGGCGGCACGTCCAGCACCAGCGGCACGGCCAGCGCGTTCGGCGCCAGCGGCCACAGCTTCACCGCGTCTTTTTCGGTACAAATCAGCTTCTGGCCCTTGCCTGACGGGCGCAGCCAGCTCCTGAAATCATAGTGATCGGGGAGCGCCTGGGTCTCGGCCAGCGTCAGGCCGGCGCTCTGGAGCATGGTGAAGAAGGCTGCCGGCCGCGCGATGCCGGCCAGCGCCGTCAGCGGCTGGCCGCGCAACGCCGCCAGCGGCACGCGCGTGCCGTCGGCGCGCAGGGCTTCGGGTGCCAGCGTGCGGCGGGCGTGGAAGGCCGGGGTGCCGGGCGGCACCGGCAGGGACGGTCCGCCGGCTTCGGTGTGCAGCACCAGTTCGGCCGGGTGCGCTTGCCCGGAGCGCGGACGAGCGCGCGGCCAGGGCTCGCGCAGCGGCCCCGCCGGCAGCAGCCAGCCGTTGCCGGTGCCGCGGGCGTCGAACACCACCACCTCCACGTCGCGCGCCAGCGCCAGGTGTTGCAGGCCGTCGTCGCAGACCAGCAGGTCGCAGGCCGGGTACGCCGCCAGCAGGGCGGCGCCGGCCTCGGCGCGGTGCGGTGCCACGAACACCGGCACGCCGGCGCGGTGGCGCAGCAGCAGGGGTTCGTCGCCGACCAGGCGCGGATCGGCGTCGGGCGTGACCTCGCGGCAATCGGTGCCGGCACGGCCATGGCCGCGCGAGACGATGCCGGGCTGCCAGCCGCTTGCGCGTAGGTACTCGATGATCGCCAGCGTCGCGGGCGTCTTGCCGGCGCCGCCGGCCACCACGTTGCCGACCACCACTACCGGCACCGGCAGCCGGGTGCGCGGCAGCCAGCCGGCGCGGTAGAGCGCGCGCCGCAGGCCGGCGAGCGCGCCGTACAGGCCCGCCAGCGGCGTCAGCGCCCAGGCCAGCGGGCCGCGCCGCGCCCAGGCGCCGGTGAGGGCGGTTTCCAGGCGGGCGCTCGCCCCGGTCGGCATGGGGGTTCCAGCCGGTAGCCGGCTGGCCTTTCAGCGGCTGCCGCTCTGGGCGGCGAAGGTGATGCGCGCCAGGCCCACGCGGCGCGCGGCTTCCATCACCGAGACCACCGACTGGTGCGTGGCCTGCGCGTCGGCGCTGATGATGAGCACGCTGTCCGGCTGGGCGGCGCCCTTCAGCGCCTGGGCGATGGCGTCCACGCTGCGGCTGGCCACCGGCTCCTTGTTGACCATGGTGCGGCCGTCGGCGGCCACGGCGACGATGATCTCCTTGGGCCGGTCGCGCTGCGCGTCCACGTTGGCGGTGGGCAGGGTGAGCTGCAGCTCGGTGAACTTGCTGTACGTGGTGGTCAGCATCAGGAAGATCAGGATCACCAGCAGCACATCGATGAACGGGATCAGGTTGATCTCCGGTTCCTCCGGGGCGCGCGGGCGGAATTTCACAGCCCGGCTCCCTGGCGCGCGCTGCCCGGGCACAGGGGCTCCAGGTGGCGCGCGAAGCGCTCGGCCGCCAGCTCCAGGCCGAGCACGTAGCCGTCGACCCGTGCGCGGAAGTAGCGCCAGAAGATCAGCGTGGGAATGGCGACGATCAGGCCGAAGGCGGTGTTGTAGAGCGCCACCGAGATGCCGTGCGCCAGCTGCGCCGGGTTGCCGCCCGACAGCGCGCCGCTCGGCGCCTGCGAGCCGAAGATCTCGATCATGCCGATCACCGTGCCCAGCAGGCCCAGCAGCGGCGCCGCCGAGGCGATGGTGGCCAGCGCCGGCAGGTAGCGTTCCAGCCGGTGCGCCACGGTGCGGCCGGCAGCTTCCATGGCGCCGCGCATCTCGTCCTCGGTGCAGCGCGGGTTGGTGTTGATGGCGCGCCAGCCGGCGGCCAGCACCTCGCCCAGGGCCGAGTGCTGCTGCAGCTGGGCCACGGTGTCGGGGCCGGGCACGCCGTTCTGCGACACGCCGATGGCCTCGTCCAGGATCTGCGTCGGCAGGATGCGGGCGCTCTTGAGCTGCACGAAGCGCTCGACGATGAAGGCCAGGCCCAGGATGGAACAGATGATGAGCGGCCAGATCGGCCAGCCCGCGGCTTGTATGATGGAAATCAAGAGTGTTACCCCAGCATGGTTCGGCGCGTGCCGCCGCGCACGGTGGAGGCCGGCGCGGCAGTGTTCGCTGCGCCACCGTCCCTCACGGCGCGGGCCATTATGACGCACCGCAGCCCTGGTTCCGGCGCACGGGCGCCGGCACGGTTTTCCGGGGGTGTCGGGGGTTCGTCACAAGGCCGGTTGGGGCCTTCCGGCGCATCGCGGCCATTCATGCACGCAATCTGTGGATAACTTTGTGAAGAACCGCCCGCCACCGGCCCGAAAGGCCCGCCGTTGCTCGTCCTGTGACAAAACGATGAAAAGTTGGGCATCAAAAAATCCTTTCTGCACAAGCACTTGCAACGGCGCGCCGACGTTTCGGGGGCCATGTAGGACAAATCCGGTGGTTTGCTCTCATTTGTGGAGTACTGGACCTGGCCCAGCCCGCCCAACCGCCCGCCAGCCCGCATGAACACGTCGTTTGCCGGCGCAAACCCAGGCGTGGCGCCGCGTATCTGGGCAGTTGGCGCGCTGTGCCGCGCCGTGGCGGACGCGCTGGGTGCGCGCTTCAACCCCGTGGCGGTGCGCGGCGAGGTTTCGGGCTTCTCGCGCGCGGCCAGCGGGCATTGCTACTTTTCACTGAAGGATGAGGCCGGCCAGTTGCGCTGCGCCATGTTCCGCCGCGTCGCCCAGCTGGCCGATTTCAACCCGCGCGAGGGCGACCTGGTGGAGGTGCGTGGCCGGCTGACGGTGTACGAGGCCCGGGGCGACCTGCAGCTGGTGGTCGAATCCATTGCCCGCGCCGGGCAGGGCGCGCTGTTCGAGCAGTTCCTGCGCCTGAAGGAGCGGCTGCAGACCGAGGGCCTGTTCGACGCCGGGCGCAAGCGCGCGCTGCCGGCCATGCCGCGCGGCATCGGCCTGGTGACGTCGCTCGGTGCGGCGGCGCTGCAGGACGTGCTCACCGCGCTGGCGCGGCGCGCGCCGCACCTGCCGGTGTGGCTGGCGCCGGCGCCGGTGCAGGGTGCGGGCGCGCCGGCCGAGCTGATCAGGTCGCTACAAAAACTGTATCTGCTTGCGGCCGCCAGTCAAGGGCCGGAGGCCGATTTGGCACTTGAAAACCGGCCCGCCATCGACACCATCCTGCTGGTGCGCGGCGGCGGCTCCATCGAAGATCTTTGGGCCTTCAACGACGAGCAGCTGGCGCGCACCATTGCCGCCAGCCCGGTGCCGGTGGTGGTGGGCGTCGGCCACGAGACCGATTTCACCATCGCCGACTTCGTGGCCGACCTGCGCGCGCCCACGCCTACCGCCGCGGCCGAGCTGGTGAGCCTGCCGCGCGACCAGCTGCTGGCCGATCTGCGGCAGCAGCACGAGCGCGTGTTGCGCGCGCTCCAGGCCCGGCTGGACCGCGAGGCCCAGCGGCTCGACGGCGCGCAGCAGCGGCTCGGCCGCCAGTGGGCCCGGCTCGCGGGCCAGCAGCGCCTGCTGGCGCAGCTGGAGCAGCGGCTGACGCACGGCGCGGTGCTGAGCCGCGAGCGCGCCCAGGCACGCCTGAACCGCCTGGCCGACCGGCTGGCCCGCACGCCGGCGGCTCCCCTGGCGCGCGAACGCGACCGCCTGCAACGCCTGCAGGCGGCCTGGCCGCGTGCCGTGGCCCAGGCGCTGGCGGCGCCGGCGGAGCGGCTGGCGCGGGCCGGGCTGCGGCTGTCGCTGCTCGACCCGCAGCTGGTGCTGGCGCGCGGCTACGCCTGGCTGGGCGACGCCGCCGGCCAGCCGCTCACCCGCGCGGCCCAGGCGCACCCGGGCCAGCCGCTCACCGCCCAGCTGGCCGACGGCACGCTGGACGTCACCGTGGAGCGCGTCCACGCGGGGGAAAACCGCAGTCGCCACCCTCCTACAGCAGGCCGGCGCCATCTGGATTAGGATCAAGCCCCGATTCCCGCCGATGCCGCCGGCTCCCGCGCCGCGGCCCCAGCAGTTCAACAACCGAAAGATCAAGGAACGCACATGGAACGCACCCTGCCTCCCCTGCCGTACGCCCTGGACGCGCTGGCCCCCGCCTACAGCCAGGAAACCATGGAGTACCACTACGGCAAGCACCACAAGGCCTACGTGGACAAGCTGAACGAGCTGCAGAAGGGCACCGAGTTCGAGGCCATGGAACTCGAGGACATCATCAAGAAGGCCCAGGGCGGCATCTACAACCAGGCCGCGCAGATCTGGAACCACACCTTCTTCTGGAACTGCATGAAGCCCAGCGGCGGCGGCGAGCCCGGCGGCGCGCTGGCGGCGGCCATCACCAAGAAATGGGGCAGCTACGCCGACTTCAAGAAGGCCTTCGTCACCAGCGCCGTGGGCAACTTCGGCAGCGGCTGGACCTGGCTGGTCAAGAAGGCCGACGGCAGCGTGGACATCGTCAACATGGGCGCCGCCGGCACCCCGCTGACCACCGGCGACAAGCCCGTGCTCACCGTGGACGTGTGGGAGCACGCCTACTACATCGACTACCGCAACGCCCGCCCCAAGTTTGTCGAGACCTTCTTCGACAAGCTGGTCAACTGGGACTTCGCGGCCAAGAACTTCGGCTGACGCGCGCCGCGGCGCCCGCCGCCGCCGCCGTCACCCCGCCAGCCGCCTTCGGGCGGCTTTTTCATCACCGGGCCGCCCCAAGATGAAAACGCCCCCTCGGGGGGCAGCGCAC
>ERZ795053.106-NODE-106-length-97294-cov-7.404714_pt1 | contig 97294 bp, 84 predicted proteins | sample MGYA00375137_ERZ795053 | MGnify/ENA primary metagenome ERZ795053 (study PRJEB30182, sample SAMN05720284) | activated sludge metagenome | isolation source: Anaerobic digester | place: Hong Kong | collected 2014-12-17 ...
GAGTTTATCCGCCCATTGGCGGGCCACACCCCGTTTCATCAACCGTAGCTTTAGCTGAGGTTGATTTATTTATATATTTTAACTTACAAAGAACAATTTTATTCGAACTCTATAAAAGCCCGATTACAGGGCTGCAAAAGTAAAAAATTATTTATTATCCAAATAGCTAATTGACAAATACATTTTTTCTTCGCCATCTTGTCAGTCACTATTTAGAAGGGTTTTTAAATAAAACCCGGAATGTCATGTTAAAATCTGTTGGCATGTTTTTCGTTCGGAGAGGCTCAACTTTCGTAATTTTACACAACTTTTATCAGGTAAATAAACAAAAACATATACAATGAGCGAAATTATTGATAAAACACAATGTCTCATCATCGGTTCAGGACCAGCAGGTTACACCGCAGCTATTTATGCAGCACGTGCAGATTTAAAACCTATGATGTACCAGGGACTCCAACCCGGCGGGCAGTTAACTACCACTACCGAGGTTGAAAATTTTCCGGGATATCCTGAAGGTTCAATGGGACCTGAAATGATGGAAGATTTTAAAAAGCAGGCAGAGCGATTTGAAGCTGATATTCGTTGGGGAATGATCACCGAAATTGATCTTTCCAAAAGGCCTTTTATTGCCAAAGCGGATGATGGTAAAACCATCGAAGCTGAAACGGTGATTATTTCAACCGGGGCAACTGCAAGGTGGCTTGGCCTGCCTTCAGAGTCGGAATATAATGGTTACGGTGTTTCTGCATGTGCTACCTGCGATGGCTATTTTTACAGGGGTAAAGATGTGGTAGTAGTTGGTGGCGGCGATACTGCAGCAGAAGAAGCTACTTACCTTGCTAAACTTTGTAACAAGGTTTACCTGGTACATCGCCGTGATGAACTTCGTGCTTCCAAAGCAATGCAGAAACGCGTTTTTAATACTAAAAACATCGAAGTTATATGGAATTATGTTCCAAAGGAAATTACCGGGGTCACTGAGGGTTTTGCTAAAAGGGTAACCGGCGTTACACTTACAAATGTGTTGAATGGTGAAGAAAGAAATGTTCCAATAGATGGATTTTTTGTTGCTATCGGCCACAAACCGAATACGGAACTTTTTACAGGTCAGTTAAAAATGGATGAAACCGGTTACCTGATTACCCAACCGGATTCAACGGCAACTAATATTCCAGGTGTCTTCGCTGCTGGTGATGTTCAGGATCACGTATTTCGTCAGGCGGTTACAGCTGCCGGAACAGGCTGTATGGCGGCGCTTGAAGCTGAGAGATACCTTGCGTCTCTGGAAGATTAGGTCAAACAGGATTTTAGTTTTAAAAGGCAGATTTCAAGGTGAAAAGGGAGGCTGCCTTTTTTGATTTTTCCAATTTTTTGATAGTTAAGGAACTTTAGTTTATTTTTGTCACACAATCTGTGAGTTAATGGTATGAGCCTCTATTCTTCCATTTCCGAAAACAAAAAGAAATTCGCTGTTCTGGTCGATCCGGATAAGTACAACTATCGGCTATTGATCGATCTGGTAAGCCTTGCCAGAGAAAGTATGGTGAATTATTTTTTTGTGGGCGGAAGTCTGATCCATAGTGGTAATATCTCCGAAACTATTCGGATTATCAAAGAAAACAGCAATATCCCTGTAATCATTTTCCCAGGTGATGAATTGCAAATCGACAATCAGGCCGATGCCATTTTATTATTATCGTTAATCTCCGGAAGAAATCCCGACCTGCTCATCGGAAAGCATGTTGTGGCAGCCCCTCATCTAAAAAAAAGCGGTCTTGAAATCCTGCCAACCGGTTATATGCTTATTGATTCAGGAAAATCGACAACAGCCCTTTACATGAGTAATTCCATGCCCATCCCACATGATAAAGATGGCATTGCTGCATCAACAGCCATGGCCGGTGAAATGCTCGGACTTAAACTGATTTATATGGATGGCGGATCCGGCGCTTCCTTCTCGGTGTCATCCAGCATGATCGAAAGCGTTAAACAAAATATTTCTATTCCGTTGATCGTTGGCGGTGGTATACGTACACCCGAACTGGCCGCCGAAAAATTTAAAGCCGGTGCTGATATCATAGTGGTTGGAAATGCCATTGAATCTGATCAATCTTTACTCACCCGCATTGCCGAAGTAGCATACTCCTTTTAGTTGATTTCACTTTGCAAACAAGTCATTTTAATTTCCCGTTTTAAATTCCTGAACCTAAAATTTAACTAATTTGCAAGCGGTTTTAAAATTGGATTATTATGCAAAAATTAATTCGTACGATTTCAACAATTTTACTCATTCTTATTATTGTTCCTGGTTTTGCCCAGCAAAAAGAACTCACTCTGAAGGATGCCGTGTATATGAACCGCGATATCTTCCCTAAAAGGATCAATCAATTGAACTGGATGGGCAAATCCGATTCCTGGTCGTATGTGGAAAATGATCAGTTAATGAAAAGCAGGGCAACGGTCAATGATCCGCAAACCATCGTTACACTGGATGATCTGAATGCCGGAATGGCTGACCTGCAAGAGGATTCTGTTAAACGATTCCCGCAAATTACTTATATCGATGACCACCGTTTTTATTTTGCCTCTGATAATAAACTTTATACCTACGACATTGCTTCACGCAATCTTGAAAAAGTAAACAACTTCCCTGAGGAAGCTGAAAATACTGACATTGCCGAAAAAAATCTGGCTGTAGCTTACACCATCGACAACAATCTTTACATAGCTTTAAATGGTGAACAAAAGCAGATATCTTCCGACGAAAATCCGGGAATTGTCAACGGACAAACCGTTCACCGCAATGAATTCGGGATTTCGAAAGGTACCTATTGGTCGCCAAGCGGGAAATACTTAGCTTTTTACAGGAAAGATGAAACCATGGTGACCGATTATCCGCTGGTGAATATTGACACCCGCATTGCGGAGGTGAAAAACACCAAATATCCTATGGCAGGAATGGCCAGCCATCACGTAACTTTGGGTGTGTATAACCCTGAAAATGGCGAAACGGTATTTATGAAAACCGGCGAGCCTAAAGAGCAATACCTGACCACTGTTACCTGGGATCCTTCGGAACAGTATATTTATATTTCGCTGCTTAACCGGGATCAGAACCACCTGAAACTGAACAAATACGATGTAAAAACCGGCGACCTTGTTAAAACCCTCTTCGAAGAAAGCAGCGACAAATATGTGGAGCCTGAAAATCCGCTGATTTTTCCGGAAAGTCTTCCTGGCAGGTTTTTATGGTTCAGCGAAAGAGACGGATATAATCATCTCTATTTATTTGATACTGAAGGGAACCTCATTCAGCAGGTTACAAAAGGTGAGTGGGTGGTAACCAATTATTTGGGCACCGATCCCAAAGGGAAAATGGTTTATTTCAGTGCCACCAAAGAGAGTCCCATTGAGCAAAATCTTTACAGCATTGAATTAAAATCAGGCAAGATAACACACCTGAGTCCTGATCATGGCACCCATCGCGGAATGGTAAGTCATTCGGGCAAATACATTATGGATGCCTACAGCAGCACCGATGTAGCCAGCGAATACAAGATGCTCAACGACAAGGGAGCTGTGGAGTTTGTCATGCAGGAGAATGTGGATCCGCTTAAAGATTATAAATTAGGTGAGATGTCCATTTTTACGATCAAAGCCAAAGATGGCACTGACCTGTATTGCCGCCTGATCAAGCCTGCCAACTTTGAAGAAGGAAAAAAATACCCGGTATTCTTTTATGTGTATGGTGGTCCGCACTCGCAACTCGTGAATGATTCCTGGTTGGGTGCTGCCGGAATTTTCCAGAATTATATGGCAGAACAAGGATATGTGGTGTTTACCATGGATAACCGGGGCACTTCCAATCGCGGACTGGCCTTCGAACAGGCTATTTTCCGTAACCTGGGAACCCTTGAAGTTTCTGACCAGATGGATGGCGTAAATTATCTCAAATCGCTTGATTTTGTCGATCCCGATCGCATTGGTGTGGATGGCTGGAGTTACGGGGGATTTATGACCATTTCATTGATCCTGAAAAATCCTGATGTGTTTAAAGCCGCTTGTGCCGGTGGCCCTGTCATCGACTGGAAATATTACGAGGTGATGTATGGCGAACGCTACATGGACACCCCGGAATCCAATCCCAAAGGATATGAAAATGCCAGTTTGCTCAACAAAGTGGATAGCCTCAATACCGATCTCCTAATTTTACAAGGTACCATGGATCCAACTGTAGTTTGGCAAAACAGCCTTACCTTCATCAAGGAGTGTGTTAGCAAAGGAAAGCAGGTGGAGTACTTTGTTTATCCTGATCATGAGCACAATGTCCGTGGCAAAGACCGCATTCACATGTACGAAAAGATCAGGTTGTTTTTTGATGAAAGGTTGAAATGATCAACCTAAAACAACACAATTAAATCAATTCAATGGCCATAAAAATTAACAAAAGATTTCAAGAATGGATAGAATGGAATAAACCTGATTTAAATACGATTAAGGGCTTGATTATAATAATGATCCTTATCGCAGTTTTCGTTTTTTTGTTGATAGGAAATCCATTTGAAAATACTGAGAAGATTAAGGAAAGTTACCAGGGTGTTGCAAAGGGAACAATTATCTCAATTGAAAATAAAGAATATTTGGTGCAGAGTCAAACAGGAAATCATCCTCGATCATTAGGAGTAATTGTAAACTATAACTATGTAGTAAATGATTCTGTTTACCATGTTTCAACCTTTTTCTCGGAAAATAAATCAAACCTAAATAAATTGGATAAAATCAGATCAGGCTATTTTGAAATAAGGTATAAACTCGATGATCCGTCTCAGTCGATTATTCTTGCTATTGAAAAGGACTCTGGAAACTGATTTTAATAAAGATAATTTTGTGTTAAGGAGTTTGAGCAGTTGTTAAGTTCTGAAACGTCTCCCTCAAATATCTTTTCCCCACCAAACTCCCCGCTACCAGGGCCCAGGTCAATCACATGATTAGCCCGGCAGATAATATGCGGATTGTGTTCAATGAATATCACCGTGTTGCTGTGGCCGATCAGGTATTCGGCAAGGTTGATGAGGTAGGTCAGATCGGTGAGGTGCAAACCACGTGAAGGTTCATCAAAAATAAAAAGGCCGTTTTCCGGTTTTTGCGATAAAATTTCCCGCGCCATTTGCAATCGCTGCAATTCACCCCCAGAAAGGCTTCCCGTTTGTCGCCCGAGTTGGATATGCCCAAGTCCGAGCGACTGAACTAAACTCAGTGAATTTGACAGCGATTTGTTTTTTGAGAAGAAAATACTTGCTTCTTGAATACTCATTTCAAGTACTTCTGAAATTGTTTTATCTTGAAATTGAACCTCAAGAACAAAAGGCTGATATCGTTTACCGTTGCAGGTTTCGCATTCAGTTTTAACATCAGCCAGAAAATCAAGCGGCACCTGTTTGTAGCCATGGCCTTTGCAGTCGGGGCACTGACCGGCTTTTGAGTTGAATGAGAAGTCGGAAGCTTTTAATTTGGCAAGTTTAGCTTTGGGAGTTAATGTAAATATTTTTCTGATTTCGTCAAAAATGCCGGTATAGGTTGCCGGTGTGCTGGTGGTGCTGCCAGCTCCCGCTGTCTTTTCGATCCACTGAACAAAGTTAAGGCGATCAAAACCCTCCGTTTTTTTACAATGAATGGCTCTTTGGCTCTTATAAGACGGAACTAAAACATCGCGCAAAAGAGAGGTTTTGCCAGATCCCGAAACTCCCGTAACAACAATCAGGCAGCCGGTTTTAAACTGCACATCAATCGATTTTAAATTGTTAGCATTAGCACCTTGAATGCGGATAAAATCATGCAAATCTGCAACCTTTATCGGGTCAATGACTGCTTTTAATTTTAATGATTTTGAAGTTAAAATTTCTTTTTTAAGCACTTCTTCCACTGTTCCCTCAAAAATGATTTGCCCGCCAGCCTTCCCTGCACCCGGTCCCGTTTCGATGATATGATCGGCATGTCGGATCACTTCGGGGTTATGTTCCACCGTCACCACTGTATTTCCCTGCTCCACAATTTTACAGATTGATTGATTTACCTTTTCCGCATCCCAGGGGTGAAGCCCGGTACTGGGTTCATCCAAAACATAAGTCATTCCTGTGAGCCCGCCGGTGAGGTGTGTGCTGAGAAAAACCCGCTGTAATTCGCCACCGGAAAGGGTTTTGGATTGACGATTAAGATTGAGATAGTCCAATCCAAGATCGGCTAAATTTTGCAACCTTTGCAGGATATCATTCAGTATCTGGCTTTGCTTTATGCCAAAGTCATTGGCAAGGCCAAAATCAGCCGGCTTTTCTTTTATTTCCTGAAACAATTCGATTGACCTGCGAATACTCAGTTGTGTGATGATGTGGATGTTGTACTCACAAAATCTGACTTGTAAAATATGGTCTTTGAAACGTTGCCCTTTACAAGTTGTACAGGTATCCTCCATCAGAAAGACCCTTAAATCTTCCCCTTTTCCATTGGCATGTTTTCGGTAATATTCCTCGAGGAGTAAATTCACAAAACCTTTCCAGGTGCCTGTATACTGGTGCGATCCGGTCCGGCCCTTCCGGTTGAATTGCCAGTTTACATCGTAAGATTCTTCACCGGTTCCAAACAAAGCCAATTGCATTGCATCAGCACTCAGTTCTTCTACCGGTTTTGAAAAATCAATTCCTTTTCGATTGCCAATGGTGTGCAGCATGGCCATGTACTGACCGTATGGATCGGTGTAAAACTGCCACGACTTATGATTCCCAAAGGCACCTTTTTCGATTGGCAATTTTTTATCTTCAATTAATAGGTCGGGTGAAGAGGTGAGGATATAACCCAGCCCAGAGCATGTTGGGCAACTGCCTTCCGAATTATTAAATGAAAAATCGCTCGCTTTCAAATTGGTTAACTTAAAGTTGGCTTTGCCGTACCTGGAAAACAACAAACGATAGTGATCAAAAATTTCAGTCAAAGTGCCCAAAGTTGAACGCGGATCATTCACCCGTTGATTTTGTTTAAGTGCAAGGGTGGGAGTGAGGCCCGATACCGATTCAAATTTTGTTTGCGACAGTTTGCCCATAAACCGCCGCACATAAGCCGGGAAACTTTCAACGAAGCGGTTCTGAGCTTCAGCAAAAAGCGTATCAAAGGCAAGTGAACTTTTCCCGCTTCCCGATTTACCAGTAATCACAATGTGTTTTCCGTAAGGAAACTTCACCCAAGGGATCCGCAGGTTATTGGTGGAAACCCCGGTAAATTCAATGGCTTGATGATCTTCAGTTTCAAAAACTTGTGTGTGAATAGCTTGCTTTTGGTTTAGAAATTCAGATGTGATTGAATTTTTGCAGGTATAAAAATCTTCAACTGATCCTTGAAATACGATGTTCCCGCCAGATTCAGCAGAGCCGGGACCCAGGTCAATGATATGATGGGCATTTTTGATAAAATCGGGATGGTGCTCAATGGCGATGATGGTGTTACCCTCAGCAAGCAATTTCGCAAAAAGATCAAGTAAGATCTGGATATCAAAAAAATGGAGCCCGGTGGTGGGTTCGTCAAAAATAAAGAGCTTATTCCCGCTGCTGCCTTTGATGATTTCGGTGGCTAATTTCACCCGCTGTGCCTCGCCACCAGAAAGTGTTCCGGATGACTGACCCAGCTTCATGTATCCCAGTCCGATGGATTTCATCACTTCTAAAGCCTTTGCAATTTTGGGCTGATCTGCAAAAAAGTCCAGTGCCTGTTTCACCGACATATTGAGTACATCCGCAATGCTTTTCGATTTGTGCTTGATTGCAAGCATTTCCTCATGATATCGGAGACCATTACAGGTGGGACAAATACTTTCCACGTTTCCCAGAAAATGCATACCGACTTCCAGTTTGCCGGCACCATCGCAGGTTTCGCAGCGCCCTTTACCGGTGTTGAATGAAAAGCTACCGGCATTGAGCTTTTGTTTTTTGGCCAAATCCAGGCTTGTATAAAAACCCCGGATCAGGTCAAACACTTTGGTATAAGTGGCTGGGGTACTTCTGGCATTTTTCCCAATGGGACTCCGATCGACGGCTATGACCTGTCTGAAATCAGCATTTTCAAGCTGGGGATTTCCTTTTGCATGGAGTTGATCAAAATAGCTGTTTTGCAGCAACGGCAGCAGGGTTTGTTTAACCAGGCTCGATTTACCGGTGCCGGAAACACCCGTTACCACATTCAATCTGTTTTTCTGAAAGTTGGCCGAGACCTTATTCAGGTTGTTGATCTCAGCATCTTTGATTTTAAATACTTCCGATGTTTTACCCGGATTAAAATTGAGATTAATCTTTTTGTTTTCCAGCAAATAATCCCGAGTAAGTGAAGGGTGCTCCGATTTAAGAAATGCTTCTTGGCTTCCGTTAAACAGAATTTCTCCCCCTTTAACTCCGGCTCCGGGACCCACTTCCACAATCCAGTCGGCATGCAGAATGGTATCGGCATCGTGTTCCACCACAATGGCGGTATTGCCATTTTTAACCAATTGCCTGATGGTACTGATCAGTTCGTGATGATTTGCCGGATGCACCCCCACCGATGGTTCATCAAAAATAAAAGTGATATTCCTAAGTTGTGAAGTAACAAGTTTGCTGAGTTGAATGCGCTGTAATTCGCCACCGGAAAGGGTGCTGGATCGCCGGTTGCAGGCCACATAACCCAATCCAAGTTTGGATAACATTTCAATGCGACTATAAATTTGAGCAAGAATTGGAACAGCAACTTGCTTTTCAATTTCTCCAAATTTCAGCTTCTCAAGCATGGTTTTCAATTGCTGAAGGCTGAATTCAGCAAATTCAGAAATATTAATTCCACCCAGGCGTACGCTCAGAGATGCTTCATTCAAACGTTTACCCTGACATTTACTGCAGGTTTGTGTTTTCGAAAAACGGAGGATATTGGGGTTCCGGTCTCTTTGCAAAATCTGATCCATCACCGGCAGGATGCCCTTGTAAAAGCCTTCCTCACGGGGTTTGGCAGTAATGCCCGACCAGCGCATCCGCGACTCCAGCGTATGTTTTCCGTAGGGAATTTTGATCTTGTCGGAACCATTCAAAACCACATCCTTTTGTTCTTCGGTGAGATCTTTCCATGGAATATCCACATTAAACCCATTGGCCTCACAAACCTCATTTAGCGCATCAATGGTCACCTGTGAATAGATGATATAACCTTTGGGATTGGTGATTTTAAAACAACGTTCGCGAATACTTTTATTGGGATCATCGATCAGCAGATTGGGATCAATCCTGTCCTCAAGTCCAAGGCCATTGCAGCGATCGCAGGCACCAACCGGTGAGTTGAATGAAAACAAACTCCGACTGATTTTGAGTTGTGGGACATCTGATTTTCCGAGCCGGGCAAACAATAGCCGGAGGTGATCATAAATCTCTGTAAGGGTTCCAACCGTTGATCGGGGGTTATTCCCAAAATTACTTTGCGAAAGGGCAAGAGTAGGTGTAAGATTGATGATCTCATCCACATCGGGTTTTTGTAATTTGCCCAAAAGCTGACGGGCTTGTAAATTGAGATTTTCAAGGTATTTCCGGCGACCTTCACCATGAATCACATCAAAAGCAAGGCTCGATTTCCCGGAACCCGAAACGCCGGTTACAACGATAAACCGGTTTTTGGGTAGGTTCAGCGAAACTCCTTTCAGGTTGTTTTCACTGGCGTTGATGATCTTTATATAGCTAAAGGATCCTTCCAATTTAGGATTTTTTGCAAAGGTAGGGTTTGAATGTATTATTTGAACTCAAAATATATGATAGAAATCGAAAATAATATCTATTGCACTACGACCAGGATTTTCATCCATTTTGGCATGATCCAAAAGGGTGAAACTCTAAGTCGGGTCTACTCTTGTTAATGCAATAGTTCAGTTAGCTCTTCACTTTCATTGCTTAATCCGGGTTGAAAACTTGTAAAATTAAAAGGATATAATGATGGGAATAAAATTATAACTTTGCTGCCGCTTATTTTAAAGCAAAGGAGAGTTGCCGGAGTGGTCGAACGGGGCAGTCTCGAAAACTGTTGATCGCTTATGCGATCCGAGGGTTCGAATCCCTCACTCTCCGCAAACATAAAACCAGTCAGTTAAAGACTGGTTTTTATATTTCTGGAAAAATGAAAGGAACTTCAATTTCGAAAGAAACATAAAAATGGATGAGTGAAGCGAAATAGTGGTTTTGTGTTTGACACCCACCCAATGGGATAATGAAAATAATCCCTCACTCTCCGCCATCGCCCAAAAAATCCCAGAAAATCATTCAATAAATTGATACCGGAATATTTGCATGAATAATCCGAATCTTTTATTTTTGGTAGCATAAAGTATACATATACATCTCATTACATAAGAATAAACTAATCAATTGAAACTTATACCATTTTGGGTTAGAATACACGGATTAAATTTTCACTGGAAAAAGGTACAATAATGACTGAAAAGAGGTGAATTGTAAAAAGTAAGTAATAGTTGGTTTGTCAAACCAATTTGTAGGTTTATACCAGCTTTTGTACATGTTTAAATTAGTTATGGGCAATAAGAAAATGACTAATATGACAATAAGTAAAAAATTGTTATTAATTCTAATAATTGTTTTTTTCTCCTGTAATAGAATGGAAAAAGCAGTTGAAAGCAGAGTTGAAAATATAAAGATTGTTGTTGAAAAAATGCCCGATCATATACCGGATTTAAATTATTTCAGAAAAGATGATTCCTTGAATGCAGCATTAATTATATCTGAACAAATAACGGAAAATATAAAGACACAAGAAATAGATTTTCTTGATTTTAGAACAGATTTTTTAATAAACTGCAATTGTGAATTAGACTCAGGAGAATTGAAGATTAAAATATCAAATAGTGGCGGATGGATTTATAGAGAATTAAATATAGGCATTTTTGATTCAATTCAAGTGAATCACTATTTCGCAAATGATATAAATGCTAAAAGAACTTCACCTCAATATGTGAGAATTGAGATAAGCAATTTGAAGCCAAATATATCTGATACTATTTTTGGGAAAATTCTATCAATACACGATACAATATATAAAGAAGTCGAAGTAATTAATGATATTGAAAAGGTTGATATGCTGATAACAGAGAAATTTTCAGGGTATTTTAGATGTAAAGTGAAAAATAATTAAAGCCCATAACAGATATCTTGCATGCCTCAGTTAGTGCTTAATAGACAAAATATTTGTAGGCTTAAAAATTTGCATTCCAAAGAAAATTTGTTATTGAGAAAGCGGAACTCACCATATTAGAGTAAAAAAACAAGGACTAATAAATAACTAGTGGCAACAGCGCCTAAAATTGCATGCCTTGCCTCCTGGTCATCAATACAAGAATCCCGATAATCGGAATTAACTTTGAACAACATAGACATCAATAAATATAAAGGTTCGAAAACGGCACGCACCATTCTATAAACCATGTGCATTCATCTTGAATAATCCGTTTTAGAATTTAATGACGATTTAAATTGAATGCTTAACTTTGAGTTCAATTATTGAAATTAGTATGACAAAAGAGCGTGCGATAAAACTGTTTCAGGACCAAAGGGTAAGAGTTCATTGGGATGACGAACAAGAAAAATGGTTCTTCTCGATTGTTGACATTGTTGGAATTCTAACAGAAAGTGCAAATCCACGAAAATATTGGAGTGTTTTAAAAACCAGATTAAAAAAGGAAGGTAGTGAGTTGGCTACAAATTGTAGTCAACTGAAAATGCAATCCACGGACGGAAAATATTACAAGACTGATGTTGCTGACACAGAACAACTTTTACGATTAATTCAATCGATACCTTCACCGAAAGCTGAACCTTTTAAAACCTGGCTTGCCAAAGTAGGCAATGAAAGAATTGAAGAAACCGAAGACCCGGAGAAAGCCATTGAGCGAGCGATGGAGACATATTTAAAAAAAGGATACTCCAGAAACTGGATAAACCAGAGGTTGAAGAGTATTGAAGTGCGGAAAGAGTTGACAGATGAATGGGAAAATCGGGGTGTGAAAAAAGGTCTTGAGTACGCAATATTGACTGATGAAATTACTAAAGCATGGGCTGGATTTACAACAAAACAATACAAACAATTCAAGGATTTAAAGAGAGAAAGTCTTCGGGACAATATGACTAATCTGGAATTGGTATTGAATATGCTTGCAGAAACATCAACAACAGAACTTTCAAAGAAACAGAAACCAAAGTCCTTTTCAGAGAACAAGTCTGTTGCGAAAAAAGGTGGAACTATAGCTGGTAATGCCAGGAAAGACCTGGAATCGAAACTTGGTGAAAGTGTAGTAAGTCCATTAAATGTAAAAAAACAGGGAAAGATTGATGATGAAATAAAGAGCATCGAAGAATAAATAACGAAATACTGACACACGACGCAGTTTATAAGGGTTTCAGTGGTTTTCGGGTCGTTGTAGCCTGCTCTATATTGATAGATGAAAGAGCCCACAATCCCTTCTTATCATACAACCAACAATCACCCCACCCGCATGTGTCGCCTGCTGAAAGCCCACAAACCAATGGCAAAGTAAATGATCGTTAAAATCAGGATGGCAATAATCTCAGGAACAATATCATGGAATTCCATGTTCATGATCATGATTTTTTTGAGCGCGTGAATAGCATGGGTGGGCGACATGAACCCCTGCAGTGAAACCGGGTAACCCAGGATACTAAACATCGCTTTTCCTTCGATGGGGAAAGCTGCTCCGGTGAAAAACATAAACAGGAAAAGCGGGAAATTGCCAACCACAAGGATCTCATTCACGGTTTTGGTTATCGCACCCAAAATAAGGCTGAAAGCGATGATGGAAACACTTGTAAGCGCTGCTACCAGCAAAACGATCCAGAGGGCGCCCGCATAATTAAATCCCAGTAAAATGGCGGTGATTAGGGTTAGCAAAATAGAAACAATCCCGATGGCGATTTGAATAATACTCACTCCTCCCAGGAATTCAATTGCTTTAAGTTTGGAGAGCTTTAAACGCAAAATTGTTTTGTTTTCAACCTCGGCAACAAAAGCAATGGTGGCCGAAAACATCAGCATGATCACCGAAAGGATGAGCAAGCCCGGAACCACCATGTCAAAATCGTCCAGTGAGCCTGAGATGCCCAGGCTGGTTTCTTTTACTTTTATCGGGTTGGGTTGCATGGTGGCTTCACAGATAAATGCATTCATGATCTCGCCAGCCCAAATAGCGGAAACCATGTAATACATGTCGGTCAGATCACCTACAAGTTCGATGTTTACCGGGGTGTGCTGTTCTCCATTGCGCAACTTGACCAGGTTTTGTGAAAAATCTTCAGGCAGGATCAGTAAAGCATCCGCCCGCTTGCTTTTAAGCTTTTCGATGGCCTCCTTCCGGGTTCCGACTTTTTCAACTGAAAGTGGTATACTCAGGGTGTCAATCGTGAAATGTTGTGCAGAATCGCTGAGGATTGAACCGTAATTGACCGGCCCGAATGAATCTATAATTCCCCTGTCGTTGTTGAGGATGAGAATGTCGTAATGGGGCTGTGAGGCTTCGATGATCAAAAAATAGACGGCTACAAAAAATGGCGCCATACTCACGGCCAGGATCAAAATCCAGAAACTGCGCAGCTGCTCGCGAAAGCTCTTTTTGATGATATGCAACAGCCTGTTCATTGCCTTAAATTTCGTCCGGTGAGGTGAATAAATACATCTTCAAGCGTGTTTTGCCGAATGGTCATCCGGCTGGGCGAAATGTTCATCGTATCCAGTTTTTGTGAAATCTCCGGAATTTTCTGCATCATATCTTTGGAATGGATCAATAGCGTTTGATTCAACCATTGAAAATCATCACAACAGGTGGAAAGTTCTTTTTCAAGATTTTCAATCTGTGCCTTTTCCAAACCAGGAATCTCAACTTCTAAAATATCACCCTGACCCACGGTTTGTTTGAGTTTTTCGGGTGTATCGATCAGCAGCAGCTTTCCACGATCAATGATTCCAACACGGTTCGAAAGCCGGTCGGCTTCATCCATATTGTGGGTGGTGAGGATGATGGTTTTGTTGTTGGAGAGCGATTTGATAAAATCACGTACCAAAACACGGGACTGGGGATCAAGTCCGGCTTCGGGCTCATCGAGGATCAGGATTTCAGGATCATGAATCAAAGCCAGGGCGATGTTCAATCGGCGTTTCATCCCGCCTGAAAGTTTTGAGGCCAGCACATCCGATTTTTCAGCAAGGCCCAGCATTTCGAGTAAGTGAGTTGCATTATTCTTTAATTGAGCCGGTTTTAAATCATACATCGAACCCATGAAATGTAATTGCTCCTTACATGTCAGCTTTTCCCAGTGGATGTTTTCCTGCGGGCAAATCCCGATTTTTGAAGCAATCTCATTTTTTGAATTGATCTTTTGCCCATTCAAATAAATTTGTCCGGAAGTTGGGCTGAGCAAACCGCAAAGCATACGAATGGTGGTGGTTTTTCCGGCACCGTTGGGACCCAATAAACCAAAAATTTCCCCTTTGTAAATTTCAAATGATATGGAATCCACGGCGGTGAAAGTGCCAAATTGTTTGATCAATTTGTCAACTCGAATGATAACCCCGGTGTTTTTTAAATGATGGCTTTCCATGGATGAGCCCTGCTTGTTTGGTGGCTCAAATATAAAATTAAATTCCGCAACTGTGGTGGTGTTTTTCTATGTCGCACTAAAGGAGATTCCCGGAATTGTATTACCACCGGTCATGCACCTGATTGTACAAATACTGGCTGGCTGCTTCAAAAGACAACCAATCCGCCAGCGCCATGAGGTATTCTTTGGTGTATGGGATCCGGATGATGGCCATGCGCTCCTCAAGCGGTACCTGGTAATATTGGTTTTGTAATTCATTAAAATCCGGTGATTCATAAATAAACTTATCCCGGTTTTCGTTGAGCCATTTTTGAATTTTTTTACCCGTTTGCCGAACTGCATCCACCTGTGCACCCTGAGCCGTTGAAAGGAAATTATCATGTTTTTCGTCCAGGGTTTTTAGTGCTGAGCGCCATTCTTTAAGGGTGTTCATATAACCAGCTATTTCAGTATTTAGCGCGGTGATCTCCGCTTTGTTTTCCGCCGATTCTTCCAGCTCAAGGATTCGTGCCGAATATTTGAAAATATTGGTGATGGTGTGATTCAGGATGGTTTTTACCTGGTCCTGAACCTGAAATAAAATATTCTGGATCTTTTCAATTTCTTTGTCATCTTTTTCCATTAAAATATAATGGGCTGCGGTTTGCGACGAGTGGTACAACAGATTGATGAAATACAAAAACACATCGTGGTCCTCGGGTTTGAGGTTGGGAAACTGATGCGACCATTTGTTTACAATGTGCTCGGCTGTACTTGAATAACGATTCATATCCTGAATGATGTCGCGTAATGTCCTTTCTTTCTGGTTGTTTTTATCACAATAAATTACTTCGCTGGTCAGGTTAAAAAGTTCCTGCCACATTTCTATGGTTTCACTGATCGCCTCCTGACGGCTGTTGCGGCGTCGCTGCTCGTTTTCCTTTTGTTTTTCTTCACGCTGTTTCTGGATGTTTTCCATGAATTTATAACGCTTCTCCAATATGCTGAAAAGCAATGGAATGATGAGAGAACCTGTCACCAACTTGAATACATCGGTTTCCATGTAATTCCAGAAAGCTGCTGCCGAAAAGGGTAAATTGGAAGCAAGGAGGTAAAACAGAAACAACAAAAAGTTGATCACGACGATGATGATCAACCAGGTGCTGACGCTGATAAATCGAACCGGTTTTTGTTCCATGAGAGGGTGTGATTTGGTTTTATTACAAATTTACGAAATGTAAATATTTGAAAGCGAAGGAATTCGTTAACGAAAAGTTAAATATAAAGCATTACTGCGTTTGCGCATTGTCTTTTGATTTACTCCTTCCCGCATCCTTCAGCGCCTTGTTAATGATCCATTCCAATTGCCCATTGGTACTGCGAAATTCGTCGGCAGCCCACTTCTCGATCGCTTTCAGCATCTCGGGATCCAGTCTGAGTACGAATGGTTTTTTCTTTGGCATTGTTTTGCTCCTTCCGATTTCAAATTCTCAATTCAATTCTCTGTGGTGTTTTCCATCATCATCTTGGCCATTGCGCTTCGGATGGCCTCTTTACGCTTTGTGCCGATCAAAACTTTATCTCCGTTTTTCAGGATAAGTTGCAATCCGGTTTTACCTGATACGGTGTACGACTTACCCTTACTTTTACCTCCTGTTTTAATTCCATGTCCGCCAAACTCCTTGATGGGCTTAAACTCCCGCACCTCGTACGATTCAATTTCTGCCTTTAAAATCCAGCGGGGTTTGTTGATCATCGGTGGATACCTAAAATTAAGACCTTTTGAATCAATGCAGGTGATCAGCTTCATTTTTAGAAAAAGCCAGGTGAGGCCGACCATCGATACCAATAAAATTACACCACCGATGATCAATCCGGCCAGTTCTTCGTTATTCTCCGGTTGAATTTCTTTTTTATCACCAACTGCAACTAAAACAATTACTGCGGTAATTGAACTAATAAGGACGACCCAAATCCAGGGTTGTGAGAATCGTTGCTCCTCCCTGAAAAACGCTTTATCTGTTGTGAGTTTTGTTGTCATGATTCCTCCTGATCTTTAGGTGAACCTAAAATAGTATTCAATCCATGCAAAAATGCTTCAGTTCTTTGCGTTCCGATGAGGATCTTTTTACCATCCTTTAAAACCAGCTGAATACCTGTATTACCTGAGGCGGTGAAAGATATTCCATATTTCCGCTTGCGCAGGGCACGTCCTCTCACCCGGTAACCATGTCCTCCATATTCAAACCGGGGGCGGTATTCACGTTTTTCAAACGATTGGATAGATTCTGCCGGGATGATCCGCTCCCTGGCCAGCAGCGGTGGATACCTGAGGTAAATGCCATCTTTATAAATTAAGGTTATCAGTTTCATCCTGTAAAGCACCGTCATGATCACGATGGTGAAAACCAGAAATCCAACACCGGTCAGGATAAGCGGCAATGTTTCATTAAATGAACCATTGTGTTTATATTCCTGAGAAATGCCCAGCGCATACGCAACGAAAGTTACACCCAATACCACCGGAAGCACTACCCGGACCCGAATGGGCCGGTAGCGCTGTTCTTCTGTGAATATGACTTTTTTTGTTTCCATTTTGCTGGTTGCTGGTAGCTGGTAGCTTGCTGCTTGTTGCTGGCTCCTGGCTACTGGTAGAGGCTTCCGGTATTAACTACGGGAGTGGCATCTTTGTCGGAGCAGAGCACTACCATTAGATTACTCACCATGGTCGCTTTCTTTTCCTCATCCATATCGATGATCTCTTTTTTGGAGAGCTCGTCGAGGGCCATTTCAACCATACTTACAGCCCCTTCCACAATTTTAAACCTTGCTGCAACCACTGCTGTTGCCTGCTGCCGTTTCAGCATGGCGCTTGCGATTTCCTGTGCATACGCCAGGTAGTTGATGCGGGCCTCAATTACAGTAATCCCGGCAATGGTTAGTCTTTCAGTGATTTCATCTTCAAGCAAACCATTCACTTCCTCTTTTCCACCACGAAGTGTGATTTTGGCATCCTCATCCTCAAGATTATCATATGGAAACTCGCCTGCCATTTTTCGCACTGCTGCCTCGCTCTGGATCATTACAAAATGCTCGTAATCATCCACATCAAAAGCGGCTTTGTAAGTATCATTTACTTTCCAAACCAATACAACACCGATCATTACCGGGTTCCCGATTTTGTCGTTTACCTTGATTGGATCACTGTCGAGGTTGCGGGCGCGAAGTGAAATTTTCTTTTTGGTGAAAAAGGGATTTACCCACCAAAAGCCGTTTTCTTTAATGGTTCCTTTATAGGCCCCGAAAAGAACCAGAACACTCGACTCATTGGGATTAACAATTACAAATCCACCTACCAGAAATAACGTGATGATCAGCATTACAGCAGCGGTTATTTTAATCCATACGGCCGGCATAAGAATCAGTGCCGATACCTCGGCAGCGAGGAGTACAATGACCAGGAAAAGTAACAGGTATCCTGATGACGCTTTAAAATCTTTTTCTTGTTTCATTTTTTTGAAGTTTAATGAATTTTCATGGTTTAAATTTATAATGATATTAAAATGATATCACAATAATACAAAAATCAAATTGGATTTGTCAAGTTTTTTTATGTTTTTTTGAAAAAATTTTTTTGACCTTATGGGTCGATTACTGAATTAACCAATACCTGGATTGATCCTGATAAATTTCCTTAAGCGTAATTTGGAATTAATCTAAAGGAATTTAATCTACCTATTAAATCAAAACCACGTATTTTAGCTATTAAGATTTCAAAAAGCCATTTATGAAAATTTTTAGCTATTTCCTTTTGATTATGAACCTGGGTTTTTTTACAGCATTCTCACAGGATACCATTACCAGTAAGAAACCCCTGTCGAGAAATGATTCAGGTATAAATGAGACTGAAATATTAAGTCACTTTAACAGTGCAATAACAACAATTAGCACAAATCCTATTTCGCAGGTGACAGTAAATTCACCTTCTCAATTATTGTTGGGGAAAGTTGCGGGTATGCAGGTGATCCAGGGAAACGGCGCACCCGGAAGCACCCCGAAGATATACTTGCGGGGAATTGCAGACCTTAATTATTTTGAACAACCTTTATATGTGATTGATGGCATTCCTCAGCCGATCGAGGTTCTGGACGGAATCCGAAATCCGCTAAATAGCCTTAATCCCCTGGAGATTGATAAAATAGAAGTAGTGAGGGACCCTTCAGCTTCGTTTTTATACGGTTGTCGCGCTGCTAATGGAGCTATTTTGATCACCACAAAAAAAGGAGTTGCAGCACGGCCTCTCAAAATTCAATATGCAAATGCATTTTCTATCAGCAAGGTAACAAAGAAAACGGATGTATATGATGCAGAAGGATTTCGGAATATGTTATTAGAAAACCTGCCAGGCTCTGATCCACTGTTAAATCAATTAGGAGGTTCCAATACAGATTGGCAGTCTGAGATTTACAGGAAAGCGTATGGTTTCAACCACCATTTATCGGCGTGGGGTGGTTTGAAGAATATGCCCTATCATGCAACATTTGGCATTACGGACCAGGAAGGCATTATGCTGACGGATCATTTCAAAAGATTATCCATGTCTGCAGGGATAGACCCTTCATTATTAAAAAACCATTTAAATATTCATCTTGATTTTAAAGGGAGCAGGATTGATAACAGGATCGCAAATCCTGATGCAGCAGTCAATGCCCTGTATTTTGATCCTACCAAACCGGTGTTTGATCCAGCCAGCCCTTTTGGTGGCTACACTACCTATACCTATGATCCCGATTATGGAGGTTCACCTATAAATGGGTGGGCAATTAATCCGGTAGCTTTGCTGAACCTGACAAATGATCGGGCAGCTATTGACCGAAATATTTATTCATATGGATTTGATTACAAGGTCCATAATTTTGAGCAATTAAAATTTTCAGCCCGATTTTCGGGCGATAAAACTTCATCAGACCGAAATATACTGATCCCAGGATATGCTTCATGGGTTTATCATTCAGATACATTGAACGGTTATATTTCGGAATCTCATGGTGAAATAAAAAATACATTTGGCGTAGCTTCAGTTGAACTATTACAACCTACCGATACATATGGAAGTACATTGTTCATGAAATTTAGTGCCTGGGCACAATCCATTGATATTATCCGAAACAGTTCATACCAGCCACTTAATGGCGGTTATCCTGGATTTGACTGGACTGAAAATGGTGGGGTTGGTTATGGTTATAATAATATAAACGGAATGTTGTCATACAATTTCAGGAACCTGTACAAAGCCACAATTGGCTTTGCAAAAGACGGCAACTCACATTTCAGCCTGGAAAACCGATTTACAAATAACTGGCTAGCATCTTTTGAATGGATCGTATCAAATGAAACATTCATTAAAAATTCACAACTACTCTCATTGTTGAAATTGAGGATCAGTTATTTTACTAATTCCCGAAAGGAAGTTGAATATTTACCGGGAACTTTGCATTCACCAGCTACAACCGGTTTAAATGCGGGTTTAGATTTTGGCCTTTGGGGAAATAGGGTAAACGGATCGATTGATATTTATAATAAAAAAACCCAGGGCTTTTTAATGTGGATACCAGTTGTGTCAGGGACAAGTTTGACGGAGAAAGTCCTTAACAATGAAGGGGATGTCCTTAACCGGGGGATTGAACTGAATCTGAATTGTATGTTAACCAACAAATCTGAATTAAAATGGGATTTTAATCTCAATTTTGCTTACAATAAAAACGAAGTCACTTACCTTCATTCACATTATATAAATCCAACCAATGGCTACGTTATTTTATCTGAAATACCCTATTACTTTTTTTACTGGTGGGGAAAGATGATTGGAGAAGGTTCATCAATTTTTACTTATCTTCTTAATGAACAGGTATATGACCCGGCGGGGAACCCCATCGAAGGGTTGTATGTCATACAGGGGTCGGGAGCAAGTGTAAATCCGGCTTTCGCCAAAATTCCTGAAAAAAGTGATTTCCCATATATCGTTCTCGGGTTTGGTTCTAACTTAAACTGGAAAAAAATTGAAGTTGCTTTTTGGGGAAGGGCCCAAACAGGCAACTACCTTTTCAACTATCTGGAATCGCAAAGTTCAATGGATTTGAGGGTATTTGATGCTACCCAACCGGTTAGTTTTTATAATAGTGTGATACCATCAGAAAATATACATTTTCAGGAGCGACAGGACTATTCTGATTATTACCTCCGTCCGGCTGGATTCCTTCGTTTGGATGAGCTAATGCTGGCGTATAATTTTGGTGAATTGATGAAAACAAACCTGAAGCTTAAGGTTTATGTTGCAGCACATAATCTTTTCGTCATCAGTAATTATTCAGGAGCTGACCCTGAGTTACAGGGAGGTGTTGATTATGGATTATACTTGCGTCCACGAAAGATTTTATTTGGAATCGTCCTTGATATTTAACCTGATTTATCCAAACATTGTACTCACCTACTTTATTTAAATTTGCACGTTAAATTTATGAATAGAAATGCGTAAAATCACGATATTCCTCATTTTGATTCTTTATTTAGGGAGTTGCAAAAAAGATACTTCTGATGATTTCAGATTAACCTTGCAATCGTCATACACTATGTCTGTGGTCGAAGCTTCAGGATTGTCAAATTATTCGAACGGCCATTTTTTAACCATAAGCGACACACTTGAACATGTATTTGTAATAAATGAGCAGGGAATGGTGCTGGATACACTGCCATATCAGGGAAATAATCCCGAAGGTGTGGCCTGGGATGCGAATTCGAACAAAATTTATATTGTTGAAGAAAAAACCAATGAAGTAGTTATTCTGGATGAGGCCGGTGAAGAGGTAAACCGGTTTGCTGTTCAGGTGAATAATTTGTACGAAAAGCATGGTTTGGAAGGCATTACAATAAATAATAACAACAACCACTTATTTCTTGTTTCTGAAAAATCTCCTTCATTGCTCTTTGAGTTTTCCACTGATGGAGCGGAAATCAACCGTTGGACACTCACTTTTGCCAAAGATTATTCCTCGGTTTTTTATGATACCTATTTAAATAAACTGTGGATTTTAAGTGATAATTCTGAAACTCTTACCCGTTGCGATCTTACGGGCAAAGCTGAAGAAACCTGGCAAACCGGCATTACCAAAGCTGAAGGAGTTGTAGTTGACAGTCAGGCCCGGCTGGTGTATATTGTGAGCGACCAAACCCACAAGTTTTATATCCTTTCATTTTGAAATTTTAACAATTGTTTTCTTTCAAATCAGAATTATTCGTTTATCTTTGTTCCCATCTAAGAATAATTCTTATTAAAGAATTAATATTTGTTGATATGAGTGTTGGTGAATTAAAAAATATATTGGCTGAAAAGGGTTTGAAAATCACACCGCAACGACTTGTGGTGATGGAAGCTCTTAGTGAAACCCAGCATCCCACTGCGGATAATATCATTGGATACATCCGGCAAAATCATCCCAATATTGCCATTGGAACAGTTTATAAAACGCTGGAAACATTTGTGGATAATGGGATTATCAATAAGGTAAAAACCGAAAAAGATGTAATGCGATACGATAGCATTATCGATCATCATCATCATTTATACTGTTCCGAATCGGATCGAATTGAAGATTATTTTGATGAGGAACTCAATCAGTTGCTTACCAGTTATTTTGCAAATAAACAAATTCCGGGATTCCAGATTGAGGATGTTAAATTGCAAATATTGGGTAAATTTAAAAACGAAAATTAATTTCAATAAAAACAATTCAATAATTATTAAATAATTAAATTTTAAAACAATGGAAGAAAATCAAGAACAAGTAGTTAGCATGCCACGTATTGGCGATCCTGCTCCGGCTTTTAAAGCTGTTACAACGCAGGGAGAAATCAACTTTCCGGCTGATTATAAAGGTCAGTGGGTTATCCTGTTCAGCCATCCGGCCGACTTTACCCCGGTTTGTACCTCTGAATTTATGACGTTTGCCAGCATGGAAAAGCAATTTGATCAGGCGAACTGTAAACTGGTAGGTCTTTCGGTTGACGGGCTTTACAGTCATATTGCATGGCTTCGCACCATCAAAGACAAGATCGAGTATAAAGGGATGAAAGACGTAGAAGTGAAATTCCCGCTCATTGAGGACATCACCATGGAAGTTGCCAAAAAATATGGCATGATCCAACCGGGTGAAGCCACTACTAAAGCTGTGAGGGCTGTATTTTTTATCGATCCCAAAGGGATGATCCGCACCATCATTTATTATCCTTTGAGTTTGGGTCGTAATTTCGATGAATTATATCGGGTTTTAATTGCGCTGCAAACGGCAGATGAGTTCGGCATTGCCACTCCGGCCGACTGGCGCCCGGGCGATGATGTGATCGTTCCTCCGGCAGGCTCATGTGGCACAGCTAAGGACCGCATGGAAGGTAAAGAAGACATGCATTGTTATGACTGGTTCTTCTGCACCAAAAAGCTCGACAAAGAAAAGGTACTGGATACCATTCTGAAAAAATAATTGATTCATATTTATTTAAAACGGCTGCCCGGAATGGGTGGCCGTTTTTGTTTATAGTTTTTTATAGGAATAAGTTAGTTGTAAAGTAGGCATTAGAAAGGTATTCATGCTAAAACCTTATTTTATATTAACGGAAAACCTTCAACTTTTCAGGATTTTGTCTGCTGTCGAATACAGCAGCAATTTTTAAATAATTATCTTCTTTCCAATATACGATCTTGTAATTACCTTCTACAAGGTACCGATATTCAAATTTTCTATTAGAAAGCAATAGCTCTTTAGCCCCACTATTCGGGTTTTGCTCAAGTTGTATGGTTCTTTCAATAATTCGCTTAACTAGTTTTCTGGCAATTCTGATATTTGCTTTGTTTTTGTAATAATCAAAAATGTCTTCCAGTTGGTACCTGGCGCTGTCGGTCCAAAAAGTCCTTAGCTCCATGAATCCACTTCATTTTGTAGCTCTTGTGCGGAAGTCATTCTTCCACTTACAGAATCCTCTTCAGCCTTATCAATTAGTTTATTGAATTCTTCTTTTGAAATTAGTTTCAGCTCTTTGTCAAATTTCTTTTTTCTTTCAGTTTTTAGCACTGCATTAAGCTTATCAACTAGCTTTTCATCCTTGATCCTAAGAAATTCCTGTACAAAATGTAATTTTTTAGTTTGAATATCCATGCTGCAAATATTTACTCAAAGGTATTAATTTTTATCATTCGTGACAGGCTCATAGCTTTTTCCTAAATTTACAAAATCAATCAAAAATCACATCATGGAAAAAACGTACAAAAACTGCCAGAGCTGCGGTATGCCTTTAAAACGCGATGAAAAGGGCGGTGGAACCAATGCCGACGGTTCTAAAAACCAAATGTATTGTTCACATTGTTATGATAATGGGAAATTCACACGACCCGAAATAACCCTTCCTGAAATGAAAACCCTTGTCAAAGGCAAGATGAAAGAGATGGGATTCCCGGGATTCCTAGCGGGATTTTTTACTTCGAACATGCATAAGTTGGAACGCTGGAAAAAATAAACAAACGCTAATCGTACATTTTATGAAATCAATTTACCTGCAAGTTGCATTGTTATTTTTGGTGGGTATGGTAGCTCATCACTCATTAAAAGCGCAATATTCCCTCGACTTCAGCGGCGAAGGCGATTACGTAGCCCTCAACGGAACCGACTTTGCCCCACCCTGGAGCGTGGAAGTGATGGTGAATAAAAACCTCACCGACAATTACCAGCACCTGCTCACCAGCACCGATGGTAACAGCGGGATCAGGATCGAACAATGGTGGGGAACCAAGGTGGGTTTTACGCAATCGGGTGTGGCCGACTGGTACTTTAATTATATCCTTCCCATCGGGCAATGGGTGCAGCTTTCCATCACCAACGACGGCTCGGTGACCAAACTGTATGTGAACGGTACCTTCAATTCGCAGGTGAATGCCTCCATCAATTTCCCGATGAAGTGGATCAGCAAAAACAATGTGGACGCCTCGCTCAATGCCAAAATTGATGAGCTTCGGATATGGAATATCGCCCTCAGTGAATCGGTGATTGCCCAGTATGCCAACCAGCCTGTCGATCCTTCTCATCCAAATTATGAGAGTCTGCAACACTATTATAAGTTTGAAGAAGGCTCGGGAAATATTTGTTACGATTCAAAGGGCAGCCTCAACGGAACCATCTACGGCGCCGTTTATTACACTGATACCGACCATGATGCCGGGATTGACAAGCTGGTTGCACCGGAAAACACGCCTGATAATTATTCGGCTGAAGAACCCCTCATCGTTCGGGTGAAAAATTACGGATTTGAAGATATTACCGAAGATTTTGAGGTGGCTTATACCCTTGGAGGTATCCTGCAGGAAACCATTACCATCGAAGCCGGAACAACTCCTTTCGGATCGGGTCAGACTATGGACATTGAATTTACTCCTATTGATCTCAATACTTCCGGTTCTTACAACTTTCAGTTCTTTACCTCCCTTCCCGATGATGAAAACACAAACAATGATACCCTTACCAAAATCCTGGTGAGTGTGTCGAACGTGGTGGGCAATGTCACCAATTTTGCGGTGGATACCAATACCGTTGAATTTACTTGTGGTACCTCCAAAGTGAGGGTGATCTTTTACAAGGATGATATGTTCCGCATCTGGCTGGCTCCCACCGGCACTTTCCTCAATCCGGCGGGCGATCACATTGTGGTGAGTTATGATTACCCGCTCATCGACATCAATACTTCCGATGAGGGAGATCACTATTTAATTTCCACGGATCAACTCGCCCTCCGGGCCTATAAAAATCCGCTCAGGTTCGAACTGTACGAAAGTGATAACGAAACCAATATCTGGACTGAATACCAGGGCCTCGATTATGGAACCCGCACCTTTCAGTACCTTGAACCGCATGATGACGAATACTTTTATGGCGGCGGCATGCAGAACGGTTATTTTTCGCACAAAGGAAAAAAGATCAAGATCTCCAAGGAAATTTCAAACTGGGATGACGGCGCGGTGCCCAACCCGGTTCCGTTTTTTATGAGCACCTACGGCTACGGCGCTTTCCGGAATACCTTTTCACCCGGTGAGTATGATTTCAGGGATGTAACGGCGGTTTCGCACAATGAAAACCGCTTCGACTGTTTTTATTTTTATGGCCCTTCGCTGAAAGAAATTCTGGATGGTTATACAGAACTGACCGGCCGGCCAACCCTGATCCCCCGCTGGGGACTGGAACTGGGTGATGCCGATTGTTACAATGCCAATGGACAAACCACACCGGTGGTGATAGAGGAGGTGGCTCAAAAATACCGCGACTACGATCTTCCGGGAGGCTGGATCCTGCCCAACGACGGCTACGGCTGCGGATATACCGAATTGCCCTCAGTGGTGGAACAACTGCATGAGCTCGGCTTTTATACCGGGCTATGGACTGAAAACGGTGTAAGCCAGATCGCATGGGAAGTGGGGACAGCCGGCACACGGCTTTGCAAGCTCGATGTAGCCTGGGTAGGCTCGGGTTACCTCAATGCGCTCAATGCCTGCAAGGCCGCTTTTAACGGTATCGAAGAAAATTGCGATAGCAGGGGATATGTGTGGTCGGTGTGCGGCTGGGCCGGAACCCAGCGATATTCCGCGGTTTGGTCGGGGGATCAGTCGGGTGATTTTGAATACATCCGCTTTCATATTCCCACTTTTATAGGTTCGGGATTGTCGGGTTACAGTTATGCCGGTTGCGACCAGGATGGTATTTTTGGCGGAAGCAGCACATCGTATGCACGTGAAATTCAATGGAAGACCTTTATCCCGATCAATTATGCCATGTCGGGATGGGCGCAAAATGATAAACATCCCTGGAATTATGGTGCCACGGTGATGGACATTTCAAGGGATTATCTCAAACTTAAAATGCGTTTAACACCATACATGTATACCTATTGCAATGAAGCCTATGAAAGCGGTGTTCCGCCGGTTCGGGCCATGGTGCTTGAGTTTCCTGAGGATCAGGTGGCCATGGATAAAACCACCCAATACCAGTTTATGAGTGGCGAGTGGATGCTGGTGGCCCCTGTTTATAAGGCTTCCAATCAGCGCGACAGCATTTATTTCCCGCAAGGCCAGTGGATCGATTACTGGGACGGAACGGTATATGAAGGGGAGCAGCTTTTGAACGATTATCCTGCCGACCTTACCAAATGCCCGGTTTTTATCAAGGAAGGCGCCATCATTCCGATGTACCCCGAAATGCTCTATGATGGCCAGTATCCCAAAGATCCGGTGACTTTTGATGTTTATCCCAGCGGATCAACAGCCTTTGAATTGTATGAAGACGATGGTGTTACCCGCGAACACCGGGATGGGGCGTATACCAAAACCATGATCACCTGCGAAGCGCCACAGTTCGGGCAAAGCGGTTTGGTGGAAATCCATGTGGGAGCCAGTGAGGGCGACTATACCGGAAAGCCGGCTGATCGTTCGTACCGCTTTGAAGTGCATTCACAACTGCAACCCCAAATGGTATTGCTGGATGAAGTTCCGCTGACTGAATTTGCCAGCCTCGAAGAGCTGGAAGCTGCTCCTGAGGGTTGGTTTTATGATCCTTTTGAAAAAATGGGACTGGTGTATGTTAAAACCCAGGCCATTTCACTGGATGCGGCTTTTACGGTTTCCATGGATTTAATGACCGGCACCGGCAAACTTAACCCTGAACATAACATCTCCATTTTCCCGAATCCATCCACGGGCCTGATAAACATAAAGGCCAGGGATCAAAGGATTGAAAATATCACCCTGTATGATTACCAGGGGCGGAATGTTACCGATTCGGTGCGGGTTCAAAAACAAGAACTTGAAGCCCGGATTTCGATGCAGCACCTGCCCAATGGGGTTTATTTTCTGGAGGTGAAGTTGGCTAAAGGAAGTGTAAAGGAGAAAATTACTTTGCTGCGGTAATTTTCAGCCATCAGAGTAAAGCTTGTTAAAAAGTCATTCCCAGCCGGATTTCGACTTTTTATATCTTTGTGCCACACGCCATACAAACATGAGCTATAAACACGTTTTTTTCGACCTTGACCGTACGCTTTATGATTTCGACAAAAGTACCCGCATTACTTTTCTGGAGTTGTATAAAAAATTCAGGCTGAAAGAAAACGGGGTAGACTCCTTTGAGGATTTTTTGGAACTTTATAAAAAAAACAATGTGGCCATGTGGGAGCGTTACCGGAACGGGGAGATCACCAAAAAGTTCCTGAACGTCGAACGTTTTTTTGTTACACTGCTGCAATACCGCATCAACGACCGTGCTTTTGCAGGCCGCTTTGCAGCCGATTATATCCGGCTGAGTCCGCAAAACGAGGCGCTTTATCCCAATGTGCATGAGGTGCTCAGCTACCTCCGGGGGAAATATACCCTGCATATCATCACCAATGGTTTTGAAGAGGTGCAGGGGGTGAAGATGAAATCGAATAACCTGGATGACTATTTTAAAACCGTTACCACCTCCGAAGAAGCCGGTGCCAAAAAACCAAACCCGAAAATTTTTAATTATGCCCTGAAAAAGGCCGGAGCTACGGCGGCAGAAAGTATCATGATCGGGGATGATTATGAAGTGGATATCCTGGGTGCCAAAGAGGTGGGGCTGGATCAAATCCTGTTTGCTCCCAATGGCTCCGTCGAAAACCCCGATTGCACTCACCGCATCAAAGATCTGCTTGAGATCAAATCCATTTTATAACCTTTGAATTTTAAATCCATTTCAAAATAATTCAAAAATAATTAGGTTTATAGAATAAACTAATTTATATTTGCGACAAATTTACAATCATAAAACTATGGAAACTGAAAAACGAAACACACTCATCAACAACAGCACTCTCTTTATCGGTTGTATGTTTATCGGACTGGGACTTGGCTTTATTTTTAATGCCGTCACGGCCGGCGTCCTCATAGGCATGGGGGTAGGGTTTATTGCACGCAGTGTTTACAATCATAAAGTTTATAACCAAAAATCAGATCAATCATGAAAACTATTTACTTAAAAACAGCAATAATGCTGATCATCATGGCAACTGCCTTTCAAACGAATGCCCAAAATACTTCTGCAGCTAAAAAAGCCTGGGGAGGCGTTGGGTATTTTGAGTCGGGGCTTGTATTTTTTAATTTCAACGACATCAACAAAGCATTTAAAAATGCGGATTTCCCGGAATTGACAACACCCTCCATCAGTATGGGCGGGGGAGGTCATGCCGTAATTGCCAACTTCATAGTGGGTGGCGAAGGACACGGGTATTTCGGGGCCATTACCCAAAATGAGCATTATAAAGTGAGTCATGGCGGTGGTTATGGGTTTTTTAATCTCGGGTACCTGGTAATGAATACACCAACCACTAAACTCTATCCAATGGTAGGATTGGGAGGGGGAAGCATCACGGTTTCCATCACCGACCGGGAGCAAATTCCCGATTCCTTCGATGAAATTTTAACTTCCCCTGCGCGGCAATCGCATATTTACACCGGCGGATTTACCATGAATTTTTCATTGTCGTCCGACTTTTTTGTGATGGGTCAGCGCTCCGATCAGGTGTCGGGAGGCTTTTTTGTTGGAATTCGTGCCGGTTATAATTTACAGTTGAGCGGCTATAACTGGTATCTGGATGAGCAAACCCTGAGCGGGTCACCCGGCTCGGGAATGAGCGGACCTTATATCCGGCTTACGATTGGTGGCGGAGGTATTTCAAATAACTAAATCAAAAAACATTTTTTACCATGAGTACAATGACAGAACAAGACAGTATGCGGATCATCCGCGAAATGATTGCCACTTCAAAAGGCAACCTGAAAGAGAACAGCTTTTTTTACCTGCTCTGGGGATGGCTGGTTTTGGTGGCCAGTTTATCACACTACTTTTTAATCATGATTGAATATGAACACGCCTACCTGCCCTGGCCCATTTTAATGTCGCTTGGAGGAATAGTTTCCGTAATTCAGGGGATCAGGCTGGGCAAACGTTCCACCGTGGTTACTGTTATCGATAAAGCCATCATGCATCTTTGGTGGGGATTTATGGTGGTTTTGCTGATCATCCTCTTCATGACCAGCTACCAGAAAATCGACTGGACTTCGGCCTATCCGCTTATCATCGCCATGTACGGACTGGGAACCTTCGTTTCGGGTGGGATACTAAAATTCAGACCCCTGGTTTATGGTGGGATTGCTTGCTGGGTGATCTCCGTCGTGGCATTTTTTGTGGCACCCATCAATGTTTTGCTTTTACTGGCATTATCAATTGTCGTTTCGTATCTTGTTCCGGGTTACATGCTTAAAAGCAGGGGGTAATCATGGCTTTTAAAGACCTCGATCCGTTGTTGCACAATCAGCTCAGGTTGTCGATCATCAGCCTGCTGATCGGTGTGGAGTCGGCTGAATTTAAGTATTTGCTTGATAAAACTGAAGCTACCAGGGGGAATTTGAGTGTGCAGATAACCAAACTCAAAGATGCCGGATATGTGAACGTAAAAAAGACCTTCCGGAATAACTACCCGCTAACCACCTGTAAAATAACAGCCAAAGGGGTGGATGCATTTGAGAAATACGTGGATGCAATTTCAGGTTATTTAAATAAATAAGAGGAGCATTTATTTTACAATTCGGAACAATTTTGCGAACGGAATGTACACCCGTGATATTGATGGCAAATTTTATTTAGAAAATTGAAAATCAGTAAAAAATAAAATTTGCTATTTTTACAAATATTATCAGTGTTCAGGTGTACTTCAGAAAATTTATTATTGCAATATCATTCGTTACCTTAACGTGTAGCAGCTTTGCCCAGTTGTATAAGCTCGATAGCTTAAAATCCGTTATCGATACTGCTAAAGGGCAGGAAAAAGTGAAAACCCTTAACCGGCTCGCCTGGAGATATGCTTTTAACCAGTTTGATTCGGCTTTAAAATATGTTGAATGGTCGTTAAAACTTTCCCGAGAGTACAATTACGATTCGCTGGGATTGGAGGGATTGAACATCAAAGGCATCCTTTACGACATACAGGGAGAGACTGATTCAGCGGAGTTTTATTTTCTTAAAACATATCATTTAAGCATTGAAAAGGAAATATTTACCTACGAAAGATTTTCGATCAATAACCTGGGGATGATGTATTGGCGGCGTGGCGACTTTAACCAGGCGCTTGAATTCTTTTTTAAAGCATTAAAGTATTCTGATAAGTTCAATAAGCAGGCATTTAAGTCTGTTGTCCTCAGCAATATCGGCTTGATTTACCAGGAGATGAAGCAATTCGGTAAAGCTTTTGAATACCATAAAAAGGCGATTAACTTGAGAAAGGAATTGGACCTGGTTGATGAACTCCCGACTTCGTACAATAATCTTGGAATTTGTTATAAGAACCTTCAAAATATTGATTCGGCAATAATTTGCTACAATTTGGCGGCTGATTATGCGAAAATTTCCAGCAATAAATCACAGGAAAGCACAGCCTATTCAAACCTGGGAGTTTTGTATTTTGAAAAGGGGGATTATCTGGTCGCGAAAAAATATTTGCTTGAAGCGTTGGAGATTGACAAAAGTGAGCAAAAAGCGGTAATGGTTAATCACCTCAATTTATCGGGTGTTTACTTTGCGCTAAAAGAATACCAGCAAGGGATCAAACAGGGATTGATTGCCAAAGAATTACTTGAAAGAGATAAAAACTTTGGACTGGGATTAAATACCTATAAATTTCTGGCGCTGAACTATGCCGCCACAGGTAATAATGAGCTTTCGCTTAAATATCATGCCCGCTGGGAAGAGCTTTCCGACTCCACCTTTTCAGAAGCCAATGCACGGGCCATAAGTAAACTTGAGGTAGAATACGAAACGGAGAAAAAGGAAAAAGAGCTTTTAAAAGAGCGGGCCGACAATGAAAGGCTTGCCAAAGAGAAGGCGCTGGCGGAAATCCGCGTTTACAACCGGAATAAATGGATTGTTGGCATATCCGGTTTGAGCTTGATTGTTATTTTATCTGCCCTGGCTCTGGGTCAGCGAAAACGCAGAAAAATACAGGCGGAAAAGGATGCGGCGATTATCGAAGAACGTGAAAAAGGGATCAAAGCGGTTTTTGATGCACAGGAAGAGGAACGGCAGCGAATTGCCAAAGACCTTCACGATGGCGTTGGTCAGCAGATCAGTGCAGTGAAAATTCACTTGCAGGGTTTTAAAAAAGAAACAGCCGCTAAATTCCCCGATGGAAATTCAGAGATCGATAACATTGTTGAAATGATTTCGGAAACGGGCAATGACATCCGTAATATTTCGCACCAGATGATGCCCAGGGCACTTACCGAACTTGGACTGGTAGCCGCCCTGGAGGATATGCTCGAAAAAAGCTTTAAATATCATAACATTGAATACTCATTTGAGAATCACGGGCTTGAAAACCGGCTGCCGGATCATGTTGAAATCGGACTTTACCGGATCGCCCAGGAATTGATCAATAATATTTTAAAACATGCAGGAGCCTCTAAAGTGGATGTGCAGTTGATGAAAACCAAATCACATTGTATACTCATCGTTCAGGATGACGGTAAAGGCCTTGGTGATAAAGATAAATCCGACGGTATTGGAATGATGAATATCAGCAACAGGCTCAGAACCCTGAAAGGAGAACTGAACATGGAATCGGATACCGGAGCCGGAACCACCGCCACCATTCGTGTTGCATTAACCTGATCATCATGGAAAAGGAAAAATTGAAAATAATACTTGCCGACGATCATGAGATTCTGCTCGATAGTTTGGAAGGATTGCTTTCGAAGGAAGACGATCTTGAAATTATCGGTAAGGTAAATTCAGGGCTCGAACTGATTGAACGGGTTAAAATTTCCATGCCCGACCTTTGCATTGTGGACATGGATATGCCCGGAATGAACGGCATGGTGGCTTCGGAGAAATTATTGGCCGAATATCCTGATATTAAGATCATGATCCTGAGCATGCACAGCGAAACCAGTTTGATCAAAAATATGGTAAAGCTCGGAATAAGCGGCTATCTTACCAAAACTACCGACCGCGATGAGTTCATTTTTGCTATCCGGCAAATTTTAAAAGGGAAATCTTATTTTTCAAATAAGATACTTGAAGCGGTTGCAAAAGATGATAATCCAAATGCTAACCAGGATGATTTAAGTAAAATAGGATCGCTCAGCGACCGCGAACGGGAGATCGTTCAATTGGTTTGTGAAGGATTAACCAATAAACAAATTGGTGATCAACTTTTCCTCAGTCATAAAACGATAGATAATCACCGCACCAATATCATGCGAAAACTGGAGGTTCACAATGTAGTTGAACTTATTCGTTTTTGCATCCGCAACGGAATTGCAGATTAAATAACTGGTCATTTTTTATTCATTATACATTATTTAAAAATCTCATGTTCTGATAAAATGAGGGATTTACCTTAGTTAATTAGGATTCTTACCTTATTTATTTCCAATAGCAGTCAAAGTAATTTTACAGCGTGAAAATTAAAAAATTCCTCTACGCAGGAAATCCTTTGTTGAAAACCTTAATACCTAAGTAAAATGAAAAAAATTACTATTTACCTGATTTTAATGTTATTGTCCGTTGGGATGATGGCGCAATGGCAACCGGTTCCTATTGCCGGAAGCAATGCTGAAATTACTTCTATGTTTAATTATGGCGACGACCTGATGGTAGGAACCATGGGAGATGGTATTTTTAAATCTGGTGATAATGGCGGTTCCTGGACCGATATTAGCGGTGATATAGGGAATTCGTTTGTCAATGATATCCGTGGAGGTGGTGCCCCTACAGTGATTTGGGCTGCTACCCAGGATGGTGCATATTACACCGTAGATCATACTAACTACCAGGCATGTACGAATCCTCCCCTGTCAAATAATGATATTAACTATTTCTGGTTTGGTGATAGCAATTCCAGCTTTGCAGAGTGGGCTATTGGAACCAATGGGGGAGGTGTGTTTGTGTCTTCTGAATTGAGTGGCCCCTGGACAGCTTCCAATAACGGACTAACGGGTGATGCTTTAAAAATCAATGACATCTCAGGATATACCGATGATGAAGTTAATGTTGCGGTAGTAGCCACGGAAGCTGGGATTTTTGTATCCACCGACACATTGGTAACCTGGACTGCCAAAAATAACGGACTTAGCGGGGCTGCACTGCAAGTCAACAGGGTAGGTGTATTGGGATCATTAATCCTTGCTTTAACTGACAATGGATTTTATTATAGCATTGATCTTGGCGAAAGTTGGCTGGTTGTTATCCCTGATGAAAAGTTTAACAGCATGTTGGTTCAGCCAACAAGCACCGGTATTGCGATTTTCCTTGTTGGTGAAAGTGTTTATTACACCTATGATCTTCAAAATTTCTATCAAATAAATTTAGCCGGACTCCAGGGTGAAGTAACCTGTGTTGCTCAAAATTCGACCCATGTCTTTTTGGGTACCGCCATTTCAGGAAAGGGTACAGATTTGTCAGGAGGATTATTTCGCAAACCTATTGAACAGTTGATTACAGGAGTACCCGCATATTCTGCAAAAATTCAAAACGGTGCTGTTGAACAAAATATCCCTAATCCCTGCAGTAACCAAACGGCAATTGCCTATTCCATAAATCAGGAGGGCCATGTAATGATGAATGTATTTGATGTGACTGGTAAATTGGTTAAAAAATCAGAGATTGGTTACCAGGCCGCAGGGACTCACAGGACCGAATTATCCGTAAGCGATCTTGATCCCGGAATTTATTTTTACTCATTGGAATTGAATGGAAATCTTGTTCAAACCAGGAAAATGATTATCCGGTAATATTTATTTAACTTAAAAATTTAAAAACCCCTACTGGTTGTTTTTAGAAAACCCCTGGCATTTTTGCCGGGGGTTTTCAATAATAAAAAACGCCATCCGGGTAATGGATAGCGTTTCCTGATTTGGTTTTGGAGGTTATTCTACTCCTTCGTTTTCAACAGCAGAATTTCGTTGGCAACCACCTCGGTGATATAATGTTTTACACCGTCTTTATCATCCCAGGAGCGCGAAGTCAGTTTGCCTTCTACAACCACTTCATTCCCTTTTTTCAGGAGTTTTTCAACGATCTTGGCTGTGCCGTTCCAGGCAACGATATTATGCCACTGAGTTTCGGTTACTTTTTCACCTTTATCGTTTTTGTAAACTTCCGAAGTTGCCATACTGAACCGGGCTTTGGTTTTACCACCGTCAAAAGTTTTGATTTCAGGATCATTTCCAAGATTTCCAATTAACTGTACTTTGTTTTTTAGTGCGTTCATGACAATGTTTTTTAAATGTTAGAATTATTTTGAATTATTTAGTTCGAAGTTTGAAGTTTGAAGTTCGAAGTTCGAAGCTGAGAGCGAAAAAATATATGATGTTATTTGAATTTATACCCTTGTTGACCAGAAGATTTAATGTAAGCTATCAATCCATGGATCATTTTACTGATTTCTTGAGCCATTCCATAACTATATTTATGTTCAGGTTCCGAAATGTAATTTAAATCAAGTGCTCTGTAAAGTTGTGATCTTAGTTCTGCAGAAGAGCCCTTTGCAATGGCTAAAAATTGAATGAATTCTCTATTACCTCCGCGCTCAAAACCCTCGGCTATATTGTCCATGATTGAGCCGCTTGACTTTTTAATTTGCCATACTAAAGATTTATCATTCCTGAATTCTTCTCTTTGGGTTAATTTATGAATCTGTTTGTTTAATTCCCGGCTTTTTATCCAGGCGTTTATGTCTTCAAATTTTTCAAAAGTTGCCATTTTATATGTATTAAAATTTTAAAAACTGTTTAACTTTAACTCTACTTCGAACTTCAAACTTCAAACTTCGAACTGTATCGTTGTTGATGCAAAACTACCACCCCGCCATTTCCCGATTCGGTTAATAAGCAGTTGTATTTGTGTAACATTCGTTTGTAGTCATGTGTACCCAGGTAAAAATGGATAAGGGTTTCTATTTTAATGTGTAGAGGTTCTGGATTTATAGTATGAAAAAAGTGAGAAAAAAACCGTTTTTTTGAATGTTTTAATGAAAACGGGAAATCATTTGGAAAGTAAGTACTTTTGAAATTGCACTGAAAAGTCAAATTCGATATAACTTTAAACGGATTATTACAACTCTTTTATGGGATTTACTAAACTAACTTTACAAATACCTACCGACTACTCCGAGCAAACGCTTCGCAAGGTGATAATGAAGAAGCTCCGCATCGTGAATTTTACTTACCAGATTGAATCCAAAAGTCTGGATGCCCGCAACAAAAGAAAGATCCACTGGGTACTCAATGTGGCGGTTCATTCTGAAGAACTGAAAGGGACCGATGAGGTGCAAAAACAACAACTCGAAATTCCTTATAAAAAGAGAAACAAAAAGGTGATGATCGTGGGTAGCGGTCCGGCCGGGATTTTTGCCGCACTTGTTTTGCAGAAAGCAGGTTTTGAAACCAAACTCATCGAACGAGGTTCGGATGTAGGCATTCGTGAAAAGAGCATCCGTGAATTTGAATCTGGCGGACCATTCCCAACCCAAAACAATTATGCCTTTGGTGAAGGCGGGGCAGGTACATTTTCGGATGGCAAACTCACTTCACGTTCAAAACATATTTCGCTGGAAAGGCAATTTATCCTCGATCAATACATCGAAGCAGGCGCTCCGCCCGAAATAGCTTATATGACCCATCCTCACCTCGGCACCGACAACCTGAAAAAGATCGTGGTGAATATGCGAAATAGCTTGGTTGAGAGTGGGGGCCGATTTATGTTTGATACAACTTTGCAGGATATTTCGGTTGAGAAGGGTAAAACTGTTGGCGTAAAAACCAGTAATGGCGATTATGAAACCGATGCCCTCTTTATCGCTCCCGGACATTCTGCTTTTGAAACATACCGGATGTTGATGAAACGAGGCGTACAATTCCGGACGAAAAATTTTGCCATTGGTGCCCGGATGGAACATCCGCAGGAACTTATTAACAGAGCCCAATGGGGCACCCCAAAACTTGCTGGAGTTAAAGCCGCAGAATATCGCCTCACCTCCCAGGCCGATGGCAAACATTCGGTTTATTCGTTTTGTATGTGCCCGGGTGGTATGGTGGTGCCCGCTGCTGCTTATGCCGATACCAACATCGTAAATGGCATGAGTTATTACCTGCGCGATGGCCGCTTTGCCAATGCCGCTTGTGTGGCAGGTGTTCACCCGGATGAACTGGCCGGCCGGGAAGTCACTCCGCTGGAAGCACTCGATTTTGTTGAAAGCCTGGAGAGAAAGTTTTTTGACCTGACGAAAAATTATGCTGCTCCGGCTTGTACCATTGCTTCATTTATAAATAAAAAAGTTACCGGTCAGCCCACCGAAACAAGCTACCCTCTGGGATTGCAATCCGCTGAATTATGGAATTTGCTTCCCCGGCAGGTGAGTGAATCAATGCGGGAGGGCTTGAAAGATTTTTCAAGGAAGATTGCCGGTTTTGAGCAGGGCAACCTCATCGGACTGGAAAGTAAAACCTCATCTTCAATCCAGGTTTTACGGGAGCAAAATGGAGCGTGTACAGGTTTTAATAATTTGTTTTTAATTGGAGAGGGAAGCGGTTATGCCGGCGGGATTGTTTCCAGTGCTGCCGATGGGGTGAAAGTGGCGATAGGGTTTGTTAGGGATAATTAACTTTTAGTTGAGATTGTTGTTATTAATTCAATAATTTAAAAAATATACCATGCCCCACAACCAACGCTTAGCCGACCGCATCGAAGCCTACCTGCAACAAAAGAAAGTCCCCAATGAACCCAAAATGATGATGGGTGGATTGGCCTACATGGTGGATGATAAAATGTGTGTCGGGATCATTAAAGAAAGCCTCATGGTGCGCATTGCTCCCGAAGTTTACGATGCGGCTTTGCAAAAACCGGGTTGCCGGCAAATGGATTTCACCGGCCGTGTTTTAAAAGGTTTTGTAATGGTTGATCCGGAAGGCATTGATATGGATAAAGACCTGGCCTATTGGATCGATCTCGCACTGGAGTTCAATCCAAGAGCTAAATCGAGCAAATCGAAAAAGAAAAAGTGATCCCGCTAAACAGCCATGCATCTGATTTGTTATTTTAAAAAACAATTCGAAATGCAAGGAAAATCAATCATAGAAGTCAAAAAACTCGGCTTCACCTGGGAAACCCAAAATCCCTTTTTGTTTTGTGTTCATCACGATAATAAATTCCCCGAGGGCAATGATAACATGGGCCCTGCAACTTCCCTGGCTGGCCGGAATATCGGCAACGACTTCACCCCTAAAGATGGCTGGCGCATGTACCACGGCGATACCATTCCCGGCTTTCCGCAACACCCGCATCGTGGATTTGAAACAGTCACAGTTGTTTTAAAAGGATTCATTGATCATGCCGATTCTGCCGGGGGTGCCGGTCGGTATGGCAATGGCGATGTACAATGGATGACTGCCGGCAAAGGATTGCAGCACAGCGAGATGTTTCCATTGCTAAATATAGACAAACCCAACCCGCTGGAACTTTTTCAGATTTGGCTCAACCTGCCCAAAAAAAATAAGTTTGTTGAAGGGCATTATAAAATGCTTTGGGCAGAAGATATTCCGCATTACAACACAAAAGATGAAAATGGTAAAACCACCGATGTGATCGTGGTAGCCGGAGAACTGAATGGGGTGAAACCACCAGCTCCTGCCCCTGATTCCTGGGCTGCCGATCCCGAAAGCGAAATAGCTATCTGGCGTATCAAAATGGAGGCAGGCGTAAGATGGACCTTACCTGAAGCTTCCGAAGGAATTAACCGAACACTGTTTTTCTTTAAGGGCGAATCAATCAACCTTGATGGAGAAACTATAACATCTTATCATTCAGTTTCGCTTTATCCAAATCAGGCTGTGGAAATTGAAAATGGAAATGAAGAAAGTCACTTATTGCTTTTGCAGGGAAAACCAATTCAGGAGCCGGTGGTTCAATATGGACCATTTGTAATGAATTCGCAGGCAGAAATCCAGCAGGCTTTCCTGGATTATCAGCAAACACAGTTCGGCAGGTGGCCCTGGGAAAGATCGGATCAGGTCTTTGATCGTTCGAAAGGACGTTTTGCGAAATACGCTGATGGCCGGGAGGAGATTAAATGAGGTTCTAGCAGATTACACTGATCACGTAGATATTATTGATGCATTCTTCTGCGGAATCTGTGAAATCTGCGTGAGACAATACAGCAATTAAATTGTATTTTTATCCCATGAAAAAAATCATCCCAATAATTGCGCTGTTATTTCTGAGCCTTAGCTTATTCTCCCAACAAAACAATCAAAAAACCGACACAACGATGAAAAAGCAAATTTTAGGTCTGCGTACCTGTCTCTATGTTGTACCTAATTTAAGTGAAGCCAAAACCTGGTACACCAAAGCATTTGAAACCGAACCCTATTTTGATGAGCCTTTTTATGTGGGCTTTAATATTGGGGGCTACGAGCTCGGACTATTGCCCGAGGAGAAAGAATATAAGGAGCGGACCGACAACGTTGTGATGTACTGGGGAGTGGAAGAAGTTCAACCAGTGTATGACCGTCTTTTGGCAATCGGGGCCACTGCGCATGAAGAGCCGCATTCGGTGGGTGGACCGCTAATTGTTGCTTCGGTGAAAGATCCCTGGGGCAATGTGATCGGGTTGATTTACAATCCTGTCTTCAAGCTTCCTGAAGAATAGGGTGGTTATTCTTCCATTCAGGTATAAAATGAATTTCCACCCGGTTATTTCCGATTGAATTTCAACCAATTGATATTATTGGTGTTAAATATCCGTTAATAAGCTTTAACCATCGTTATAAATTTATATTTTATTCTACTGAAGTGCCATTCGTATGAAAGACCTTATACGCATATTAAGTATTTTAATTTTTTTGTCAGGCGGAATGCTAAGTATTTTTCCCCAGGACTATAGTTTTACGCATTACTCTTCTGAAAATGGTCTTTCAAAAAATGCAGTAAATTGGGTATTACAGGATCGGCAGGGTTTTTTGTGGGTTGCAACAACAGATGGCCTGAACCGATTTGATGGAATAAATTTTAAGATATTCAGGCACGAGCCGGGTAATACCAATAGTATCAATCATAGCAATGTTTTGGCGCTCCATGAGGATGTTCATGGCAACATCTGGATAGCTACCCCTCGTGGAGTTAATAAGTTTGATCCTCAAACCGGAAAGTTTGAAAGCTACCTTCACGAATATAATTCGGTGATCCAAGGTTACAACTATATCCTTTGTATTAATTCGGATAATGAGGGGAATATTTGGTGCGGATCATATCATGGTCTTTATAAAATTATCGAAAATAATGAGGACCTTATAATCCAGTCGTTTCATCATGATCCCAAGGATGCAAAAAGCATTGCTTCAGATGTAATCTGGGCCGTTTTTGAGGATAGCCGTGGCGATATTTGGTTAGGTACCACACATGGATTGGATAAATTAGTTGACCCAAAATCAAATATACAAATCCAATTCCGGCACTTTTTGCCTGATCCACAAAATATTCATTCCATATCCTCGGATCAGGTGTGGGAAATATGCGAAGATAAGTGGGGGAATTTGTGGATAGGTACACGCAATGGAGTCAATAAATTTGATCCTGAATCGGAAACATTTTACAGAAATATTCATGATCCGGCCAATCCGGGGTCAATTTCGCATAACTACATTTTTGGTATGCTTGTGGACCAACACGACAGGCTCTGGATTGGAACCTATAATGGCGGAGTGAATGTTGCTGAGCTAACGGAATCAACAATTAATCCTGAATTTGAACGGTATACCCATCAACCGGAAAAGCCGGAGAGCATTATCAGTAACGATGTTAAGTCGTTTTACATGGATCAATCCGGAATATTGTGGATAGGAACTTCCGGCGGATTGGATAAAATAGATCCGAATAAAAATGATTTTATTCTCGTTCAATCTTCAAAAAAAGATCCACAAAGCTTGAACAGCAATTACATACAGGCCATTTATGAAGACTCCTATGGTAATTTCTGGGTGGGAACACGAGGTGGCGGAATAAATTTTTTAGCCAAAGACCTTTCCGGTAATAAATACACAGGTTATCAGCATATCACTGAAACTGGGAATGCTCGCGGTTTGACCCACAATGATGTATATTGTTTTTTTGAAGACAGTAAAAATCGACTGTGGATTGGTACCTACGGAGGTATCAGCATTATCCAGCTTACCGACCAAATAAAGGCTTTTGATTTTGAGCAAATTAAAAATCACAACCATGTTAAACAGGCACTTACCCATAATTATGTTTTTGATATTACTGAAGATGCTCAAGGCACTTTTTGGATAGCTACTTATGGCGGACTCACCCGCTTGGTTGAAGATCAGGATGGGACATTTGTTTCTACCTTTTATGAAAGTGACATTAATGACCCCGTCTCCATTATCAATAGCGACTCGTACACAGTTTGTCTTGACCGGAATGATGACCTATGGGTTGGTACCTTTATGGGATTGTGTGTCTTTCGCTGGAATGGCGAGGAACGAAATTTTATAAATTTTTTAGGGAGGGAGGATATCCCTAAAAGTTTGTCGTCGGATGAGGTATTTGTATTGTATCGCGATAAAAAGGATCAGCTTTGGGCCGGAACCATTGATGGCTTAACCCGCATCAGCATTGATGCAGAAGGGGAAATTAAATTCAAACATTTTTCAGGGACCGGTGGCCCGCTAAATGGGGCAGTGTATGGAATTGTGGAAGATAATTCGGGAAATCTCTGGATAAGTGGCAATAATGGATTAACCGTCTTTAATCCGGAAATGGAAGCGGTTTTAGAGAACGAAAATGAAGCCTTTTTTAAAGTTTATGACACACGTGACGGACTGCAGGGGCGCGAATTTATAACCAGGTCATGCTTTGTTTCGGAAAAGGATGAAATTTACTTCGGTGGTAAAAATGGATTTAATTTTTTTGATCCTAATCAATTCATTAGCAATCCCAATAAGCCCCCTGTTGTGTTTACCGATTTTTGGCTGTTTTATAAGTCGGTAAATCCGGGAAGCCCTGACTATAGTGCTGATTCCCCACTTAAAAATACAATTTCACACACCCAAAGTATAACATTAAAATACTGGCAAAATATTTTTTCTATCGAGTTTGCTGCCCTTAACTTTACCCTTTCCACCAAAAATAAATACCGATATCAGTTGGAGGGATTTGACCCTGAATGGGTGTATGCCGGCAACAACAATATGGCAACTTATACCAATTTGAACCCGGGCAAATATACCTTTTTAGTGGAAGCAGCAAACAACGACGGCCTGTGGAATGAAGATGCAGCCATCCTTGAAATACTTGTTAAGCCGCCACCCTGGCGAACCTGGTATGCTTACCTCACATACGGATTGATAGGTATTTTGCTGGTTTATTTTTATAACCGTTACCGCGTTAATGTTCACAGAAAAGAAATTGAAACAAAACTTAAAATTGAACGGGCAAGGCTCGACGAACGGGAGGATATCCGACGGAAAAATGCTGCTGATTTCCATGATGAGCTCGGCCACAGCATTACCCGGATTTCGCTGTTTGCCGAATTGGCAAAACGGGAACAAAAATCTCCGGAGGCTTTGTCACAATATCTAAATAAGGTAAATGAAAATGTGAAGGCACTTTCGGGGGGTATCCGGGATTTTATTTGGGCACTTGATCCCGACAAAGATTCGGTATATGAAATGTTGCTCCGGTTGCAGGAATTTGGTGATAAATTGTTTGAATTTACTTCCATAAAATTCGAAACAAAAGGCTTTTCGGAGAAATTTAATGACATGCATCTGGAGGCCGATAGCCGAAGACATTTTCTGCTGATATTTAAGGAAGCGATGAACAACAGTTTAAAATATGCCGCTTGTAAAACAATAGAATTATCCGCCGAAATGGAGGAGAACGAAATTTGTGTTTGCCTGGAGGATGATGGAGTCGGATTCGATCCTGGTACAATAAAAGCGGGCAATGGCCTTAAAAATATGAAAAGAAGGGCTGAAAAAACCGGAAGCCGGATTGATTTTATTTCGAATTATAATTCAGGAACAAAAATCAAACTTTACATCAAAACGGTTTAATTCAGAATACCACGTTTGCGGTATGAAGCCATGACGGTTTAAACTTTACTTTTGCGTCAATGAAAATTACGGATGAGATCATACATGTTGCTATCGTTGAAGATGATGAGGAGATCAGCCGCACCCTGGGCTTGATCATTGATGGAACTAAGGGTTTCGCCTGTAAACATATTTACAACTCTTGTGAAGAGGCCTTGAAATTACTGCCAGAAACTTTTCCTGATGTTGTATTGATGGACATCCACCTGCCGGGAATTACCGGTATTGAAGGCATAAAAAAGTTAAAACCCAAAATGCCCGGAACCGATTTTATCATGCTTACTATTCAGCAGGATGATGAATCAATATTTGAATCGCTGGTGGCCGGCGCTTCGGGTTACCTGATCAAGGATATTCCCCCAACAGAATTGCTGAACTCTATTCGTGAAGTGTACGCCGGTGGTTCACCAATGAGTTCTGCCATTGCCCGCAAGGTAATTTCCTCTTTCCATAACAATGATCCATCACCGCTTTCTGACCGTGAAACAGAAATTTTGAAGCTTTTGTGCGATGGTAAAAACTACCGCGTTATTGCCGATCAGCTCTTTATTAGCTCACACACCGTGAGAACACACATTAAAAATATTTACGAGAAACTCCAGGTCAACAGCCGCGCCGAAGCCGTTCAGAAAGCTTTTAAAAACAAGCTTGTATAGCCCATATTGTTAAAATACCACAAATGCTGTATTTCCCCGAGTAGCCCATCTACCTAATTTTGCCTTTAATTCTTTAACTGAATTCACCTTAAATTTTATAGAAATGAAAAGAACTTTTGCTTTCAGCATGATGATTTTGCTTATTGGTTTAATTACAATTTCGTGTAAAAAAGATAGCGATGACGATGCCAATAATAACAACAGCCAGCAATTTGATGCCGGAAACGGAAAATTAACCTGCAAAGTTGATGGTGTTGCTTTTTCAGCTAACCTTGAGTATTGTACCCTCGCCGACGAAACACTCAATCTTGGAAATTTTCTGGAAAACAATGCGCAGTTGCAATATACTCCGGCTACTGTCGGAACACATCAGTTGAATATTGGCGGACAGGGAACACAAAGTGTTCTGTTCCTGGTGCTCGAAGATGGTCGGAATTTAACAGCAACCAGCGGTTCCATAACCATCGACAAACTTGACGGAACAACCGAAGGAACCTTTACTGCAACCTGTATGGATGTCTCAAGCGGGGCAAGTGTTGCCGTGACTGATGGAACTTTTTCAGCCAATCTTTTTTAAAATTAAAAATTTATTGTCATGTATAAATTTACCATTGTTTTTATCCTTGTTTGCCTGATGTTGGGCCTTTCGGCTCAAAATTACCAGATACAAAAAGTGGTTGCAAGCGACCGGGATCAGCTTGATTTTTTTGGAGAAGCTGTTGCCATTGATGGTGATTATGCCATTGTGGGATCGAAATACCAGGATTCCGACGAAGGGGCTGCTTATATTTTTAAAGTAAATGATGAAGGTGTCTTTGAGCAAACGGCCATCCTTGAAGCTCCCGATCCGTATGCCGGATCATACTTCGGGCATTCAGTGGCTATTTATAATAAAACGGCGGTAGTTGGTGCACCGCTTGAAGCATACGATGCCACCGGAACCAACTATATGACCGAAGCCGGTGCTATTTACATTTTTACCCGTGGAGATGGCGAGGAGTGGTCGTTTTGGCAAAAAATTGTCCCTGCTGATCGTGATTATTTAGCCCAGTTTGGATATTCAGTTGCCTTGCATGGCGAACACATGGTAGTGAGTGCCAGAAGTGAGAAAAAGGATGAAAACGGATTAAATCCCATAACCGAGGCTGGTGCTGCCTATACGCTGATAAGGGATGGTGACCTTTGGGTAATCAACCAAAAAATAGTTGCTTCTGATCGTGACGAACAGGATTGGTTTGGAGAGGATCTGGCAATTTATGGAAATACAATTGTAATTGGTGTTCCCTGGGAAGATGAAGATGCATCGGGCGGCAATACACTTGACCGCTCGGGATCAGCTTATGTTTTTAGTTTTAATACGGATGACGTTTGGGTGGAATATCAGAAGATCGTTTTGGAAGACCGTGAAAAATGGGATCAGTTTGGTTTTTCTGTATCTATCTGGGATGAGCAGATTGCGATAGGTGCAAATTTTAAAGATAAGCCCGGAGCCGTGAATATCATTGATGCCGGATCGGTATATATGTATGAACTGAATGGTAGTATTTGGGAGCAGGTCGATCAGCTTTATTCAGAGGATGCTTATTACTTTGATGAGTTTGGATACAGCGTATCTTTAAACGGGAATCACTTACTTGTGGGTGCTTATTCGAGTGATGATTATGGTCAGGGAACACAGGAAATATTTAATGCTGGCGCCGCCTATTATTTTCAGAACAGCAAAGGTACCTGGTCGCAGGTGGATAAGATTGTGGCTCCTGTAAGAGCCGAAGCTGATAATTTTGGAATTGATGTTTTCATAAATTCAGAAGGAACTGGAATCATTGGCGCCATGCGTGAAGACGAAGATCAAAATGAGCAAAATACCATTATGGATGCGGGTGCAGCCTATTTTTTTAAATCAGGGACAAGCAGTATTGTGAAAAATAATTTTCCGGGAAAAGTCAGTGCCTTTCCAAATCCTGCGGTTGACCAGCTTAGTTTGCAATTTGAAAAGGAGTACGATCTGAATATTCAAATCCGTGACCTGATGGGCAGGGCAATTAATACTTATCAATACGCAAAAGCGTCAAACATAAGCATCGAATTGACCAGCTTACCTGTTGGAATGTACATGCTTGTAATCGAAAGTGAGAATTACCGGATGATCCGAAAGGTTTTGAAGAAATAATTTTAAATTGTTGATGATATAAAACGGTGCATGCTTTTCTCTTGCACCGTTTTTTTATAACTTAAGTTTCTGAACTATTTTCTGTTTTAAGCCGCACATCCTGCCTACCTTTGCCCCATCTTTTTTATGTTTAAAACTGATATAAAATACCGTGATATCTGGAAGATCGCCTACCCGATCATCCTGGGGAGCATTGCGCAAAACCTGCTCAACATTACCGATACCGCCTTCCTGGGAAGGGTAGGTGAGGTGGAGCTGGGCGCCGGCGCCATTGGCGGGATATACTATTTTGCCATCATCATGCTGGGCTGGGGATTCGGGATTGGAACGCAGATCATCGTTGCCCGCCGGAATGGTGAAGAAGACTTTACATCCATCGGTAAAACCATCGATCACGGTTTGTATTTCCTGGTGCCTTTGGCAGTCCTTTTATTCGGTTTCATGCGATTCTTTTCGCACGATATGCTGGGGATGATCGTGGAGTCGCAGGAGGTGGGTAATGCCACACGAAGTTATATTGATTACCGGGTTTTCGGGTTGTTTTTTGCTTATATTAATTTCCTTTTCCGGGCTTTTTATGTGGGATTGGGTAAAACTCGGGTGATCACTTATTCCACAACACTGCTTGCCGTTATTAATGGTATTTTGGACTACGGACTCATCTTCGGAAATTTTGGATTGCCCAAAATGGGGATTGCCGGTGCTGCCCTGGCATCCGTAATTGCAGAGGCATCTGCACTTATCTTTTTTATTGTTTACACCCGCTTTGTTTTCCCAACCAAACCATACCAGCTGTTTCGGTTCAATCATTTTGACAAGCAGCTTTATACGCGTATTATCAAAGTGTCGCTGCCGATGATGGGACAAAACTTCCTGTCGCTGGCAACGTGGATGGTATTTTTCATTTTGGTTGAAAAAATGGGTGAGCGCGAACTGGCCATTTCCAATATTGTTCGCAGTTTTTATTTTGTGCTCATGATGCCTATGTGGGGCTTTGCTTCGGCTACCAATACACTTGTTAGCTTCCTCATTGGCGCCAAACGCGAAAACGAAGTATTGTCGCTGGTATACAAAGTGATGGTGCTTTGCCTGTCGGGTGTGGGTTTTATGGTTTTGTTCGGGAGCATCTTTCCGCATATAGCTGTCAGAATTTATACCAATGATCTTTCGCTGGTGGAAGCGACCCTGCCGGTGGTTTACATTGTAAACGTGGCAGCGCTGATGTTGTCGGCCAACTTTATTTTTTTTAATGCCGTTTCCGGAACCGGCAAAACCAATGTTTCATTTTTGCTTGAGGTGATCACTCTTACCCTTTATCTTACCTATATCTGGTACACCATCATGGTTTATAAAGGCAGCATTTCGCTGGTGTGGACCTCGGAATGGGTATATGCGGGATTGTTGGGTAGCTTGTCATTCCTTTACCTGAAATCAGGGAAATGGCGGGGGAGTGAGGTATAGGCCGGTGAAGAGTTCTGGGTTCTGAGTTCTGGGTTCTGAGTTCAGCGTTCAGAGTTCGCTGAGCGGAGCCGAAGCGAAGTTTTGAATCTAGCAACAACTTTATGGTCGGGCTCCTAAGGATTCAGAGTTCAGCCCGCCTCCGCCGGTTGGCGGATTCGGACGGGGGTTCAGAGTTCAGGGTTTAGGGTTTCAGAGTTCAGGGTTGAGAAGATAAATTAAGCAAGTTTATACCATACTTCTGCGCAACTCCCTGAACGAAACGATCCGGTCATTTTTCTCATCCCACAACCGAAGCTTTAACGACTTCATGCTTTGCAATAATGTAAATGATTTAACCTCATGAAACATGGGGTTTTCTTTGTGGCATTTTACCAAATTGTAATTGGGAATGGTAGGGCCGAGGTGGTGTACATGGTGAAACCCAATATTTCCGGTAAACCAGCGTAAAATAAGAGGTAACTTAAAAAAACTGGAACCTTCAAGGGCCATCTTTTTATAATCCCACTCCTCATTCCTGCTCCAGATAACATCCTCATACTGATGCTGAAAATAAAACAGGTAAATGCCGCCCATGGAAGCAAATGCCATGATCGGTATCTGAATGAGTAAATAGGTTTGCCAACCGATCAACAGGCTCATGCCAATGGCGATGGCCAGTAATACAACGTTGGTAAAATAAATATTTCTCTTTTGTTTTTTAGTCATGGTACGGCGCGTAAAACGACTGTAAAGCAAAAAGCTCAGTGGGCCTATCACAAAAATCAGTAAGAGCGGCTGCCGGAAAATGCGATAAAAGAACTTCATGCGGGGTGAGAGGTTTTGGTACTCATCAACTGTAAGGGTCCAAACATCACCATCACCACGTTTATCCAGATTGCCAACCGTTTGATGGTGATATCGGTGACTGTCGGTCCATTTGTCATAGGGAGTAAAGGCCATTATACCACACACTTTCCCTACAATTTCATTCATTTTTTTGGTTTTGAAAAAGGAGCCGTGACCGCAATCATGAAAAATGATAAAAATACGAACCAGGAAACCTGAGGCAAGCAGAATGGCCGGCAGTGCAAGCCAAAATGAATATTGGATCGCATAAACGGCAATAATCCAAAGGATGAGGTAAGGGCCGATGGAATTGATCAATTGCCATACACTTCTTGAAAGCCGGGGTTTGTTATATTTCGTAATAATTGATTGCCAGCTTATGGGGGTGTGATTTGAAATATGTGCCATATGAATATTAACCCATGGAATTAAACCGATCTTGCCTCAGATCAGTCAGATACCTTGATTTTTTTAAGTTTAAAATTGTGCTGATGCTTTAACGTTTATGATATTCTTACAGAATATGCTAAATTTTTGCAAAACCATTGAGACAGGGAAAATTATACCAATTGAAATTTTATGAACGTGATGGAATATGCCGTGCAAAGTTAACGTATTTTAAATGAATAAAGTGCATTTGTTATTTGGATGTGTTTTAACTTCAAAAGCCAGGCATGAATAGAGTGCATTAATTTTCATTTAAAAAAACACCGGCCAACAAAAGGATTGACCGGTGCGGTAAATTACTCTTCATATTCGTATTTATATGGATAGCGCATGATGATTTTATGCCTAACCCTTTCAAGCTCCTTTTCCAGGAATTGTGTTTGATGATGGGTATAGGAATTTTCAAGAGCTTGCAATAGCAGCATTTCCGACTTCCTGTAATTTTTCTGATATTCACACATGAGTGCTTCCAGGGCAAATAATTTACCGCGGTCGGCACCTTTTAATTGATGGGTGAACCTGATCAGTTTTGCAGCTTTGCCGAAATCATTTTGCTTGATTGCAAGTGCAGTGTATTCCTCATATACCTGAATGTTCTCAGGATTACTGCTGATGGCCAGTTTATAGAAATATTCGGCCATATCATAATCTCTCAGATATTCCATCTGGAATTTTGCCATTAGGCAATTGGCCCCAGCATGCTCCGGGTCGTAACTCAGGGCATAATTCAGGTTCTCGATGGATTCTTCCAGGTTGTAAGGATAACCGTCAAGCGCCTTCAGATAATACTGATCAGCTAAATTTAAAGACATGACTTTAATATTAAAATGGATGATTTGTTGAATTTTGCCTTAACAAATGATTGAAAGAATTTATTTAATTTGAATAAAATCAGGATCCAATCAAAAGTTTAAAATGTAAAGGTTTGATGTCTGTATTCAGGGCATAAAAAAACCCGGTAACAGACCGGGGATAAAGAAACAAGACTAAAGCTGTTAACTTTTCCCGGATCGAAAGGCGATATGATGAGATATAAAAAGCATTTTCTCCTCCTTTTTTTTAAATTTTTCAGGGAAGCGCTGCAAAGGTAAATTAAACGGTTGAATATTTACTAGTAATTTTTTAAACCTTTTTGATTGGAATCAGGCGGGTCTTTCATTTATAAACAGCCAATATGAACCTATCTGCTTCATGGTTTCCATAAATTCATCAAAATTGACAGGTTTAACCACATAACTATTTGCTCCATAGTGATAGGCAGTTTTTACATCCGGATCCTCTTTGGATGAAGTTACAATCACTACAGGTATTTCAGAAGTTTTAGAATTGGATTTTATGGCTTTAAGCACTTCAAGGCCATGCACCTTGGGTAGTTTTAAATCAAGAAAGATCACCTTTGGTTTATCATTAAAATTGCGCTCCGAATAGGGGCCGGTACAAAATATAAAATCGAGGGCTTCCTGCCCATCTTCCAGTACAGTTATAGGATTGGCAACCTTATTTTTAGTTAATGAAATGATCATTAACTCAGCATCTTCAGGGCTGTCTTCCACGATTAAAATTTCGTATTCTCTGTAATCCATTTTTGTGTGTATTAAATTAATTATGTGTTTCTACTTTGGCAATGTAAAATAAAAAGTTGCGCCTTTGTCAACCTCAGCCTTAGCATACACCATTCCTTTATGCCTGTGGATGATCCTCCTGACCAGCGCGAGGCCTACACCGGTTCCTTCAAATTCTTTTTGGCTGTGAAGCCGTTGAAATACCCCAAATAAATTATCCATAAATTTCATATTAAATCCGGCTCCATTATCTTTAATTGAAAAAGTAAAAATATCATCGTCTTCTTTGCAGCTAACATGAATATCCGCAAGTTCGCGATGCGATGAAAATTTGAGTGCATTGGATATGAGATTTACCCATACCTGCCGGATCATGTTTTTATCTCCGCTTACATTTGGGAGCCTGGAAATATTAAAACGGATCCTTTTTTTATCCATGGTTGTGCTTAACTCCCTGAAAACACTTCTTACCATTGAGGCCATATTAATTTTCTGAGAGCTCATTTCTTTCCTTCCCATGCGCGAGAATGAAAGCAAGTCGTCAATAAGCTGCCCCATTTTTACAGAGTTTTTCCTGATAATTGAACTAAAGCGATGCGCTTCTTCATCCAGGTTTGGGCCATAATCTTCCAGCAAAATTTTGGTATAGCCGTCAATGGCTCGAAGTGGAGCCCTGAGATCGTGGCTAACAGAATATGCGAAAGATTCAAGTTCAGCATTTGATTCCTTAAGCGCTTCCTGTTGTAGTCGTAATTCCTTGTTTAATTGTCTGATATTTTCTTCTGTTTTTTTAAGTTTTGTAATATTGGTCCAAATAGTTTGGAAATACTTTTTGCCGTCAATTTCGATCAGCGATATTTTTACATTTACGTTTAATTTTCTTCCGGATTTATGTTTGTGAAGGGTTTCAAATGAATCGGTCCCGGATTTAAGAATCCGCTTCATCCGCCGCTGAATTTCATCTTCTGATTCGATACATTCTATATCATGAATATGGAGCTTTTTAAATTCTTCCTTTGTGTATCCAAGGTCTTTATAAGCTCTTTGATTAAAACTGTCAAATCTTTTGGTTTCAGCATCTATCACCAGAATTGAATCGGGTGCCTGATCATACAAAAACCTGTATTTATTTTCTGATTGTTTAAGTGCCTTGGTCCTTTCTTTAACCCTGCTTTCAAGATCCTCATTGTTTTGCCGGATCTGTTTCATGAGTTGGTTTTGGCGCAATACTATCGCCATTTGTTTGGTTATGATTTCTACCAGGGTTGTTAATTCATCATCAAGAATAATGGGACTGGAATTTACAAAATTTAAAGTACCGATAAGATTTTTCTCAGCCATAAATGGAAACACGCAATAACTGCTAATACCTTGTTCCAGAAGTTTTTGAATTATGATATTGTTGGAGTGATTGTCATGTATTTTTTTAACCAGTACTGTTTCTCCTTGTTTCAGCTTTTTATATTCGGGTAAAACGTGTAAAGGATAAGTGGTAACTACGTTTTTAGATTTATCAGGAGGTTGAACTGCCAAAATGGTTAATTTTTGCGTCAATGGATCACATTCTGTTACGCTGATGCGATCGAAGGCCGGTATTAATTCACGTAAATCATGAAGTACGAAATTCGCAATTTCACCGGCTGACATGGCTTCCAGAAGGGCTTTGTCGATGTTGTGCAAAACTTCGAGCTGACGGTAATAATTTTCTATTCTGGCCTTTGTTAACGTTTGTTCAGTAATGTCATTAACCGAAGTCATAAAATACAGCGGATTACCCATTTCATCTTTTCGAAGCGCAGAAGATACAGAAGTCCAGACAATTGAGCCATTTTTGTGCAAATATCTTTTGGTTAGTTTAAGGGTCCTTGCTTGTCCGTTTTTAACAAGATTGACTTGTTTTTCTGATTCTTCAAGGTCATCAGGATGTGTAATATCTTGCCATGTTAATTTTTTCATTTCGCTGGCTGAATATCCAAGCATTTCACAGAAGGTATTATTAACCTCCAGGGTGCCGTCGGGTCTGGTAAGTGATTTTCCGATGGGTGAATTATCAAATACATACCTGAATTTGTCTTCACTCAACGATAAGGCCTCTTCTGCCAGCTTTCGGGAAGTAATGTCGATGGAAAGCATAAAAACTCCTTCAGGAACCCTTTTCATACTCAATTCGAACCAACCTGTTTTTCCGTCCGGGAAAATGAATTTATTATCAAATCGCCTGGCCTTGCCATCTTTCATGCATTCCGTTATTTTTTTATATACCTCTGTTTTATCAATCCCCGGAAAACATTCAACCATTTTTTTGCCGAGCAAATTTGATACAGGAAGTTTTGCATGTTCAGCTACTGCTTTGTTTACATATTGATATCTGAAGTCAGGAGTGATTATTTGGCAACCTTCCATCATATTATCCAATGTTGTTCTGTATCGTTCTTCACTTTCCTGCAGCGCTTCTTGTGCTTTAAATTTGGTAATAGCAATCCCAAATTTATCAGCCAGTCTTTCCCAAAACTCAACTAAGTTTTTATTAAATCGCCCGGGGGCTTTATCGGCCAAATGAATGGTGCCAAGATTATGATGACCTGCACTAATAGCAATGAGGGCAATTGATTTAAACCCATGAGCTGAGCAAATGGATTTATTTCTGTTAATGCTATTTTTACCATCAGAAGTATCCAAAAAATCGTGGAAGTTATTTACCCAAAAACTCCCTTTTTTTGTAAAATAAGTTTTGCTGTTATCAGTAAGTTGATTGATAACACTACTGCACAAACAATGGTCCCCTATTTGATTATTTTGAATTTCCTTATCCGTGTTACTTACCTTAACTGAGCAAAGCCTGTTTTCATCCATTAAAAATTGCTGGCTAAACCCCCTGGTTTGCCAAAACGGAAAATAGTCTCCGTTTTGTAGCCGGATTCCTACCGAAGAACAACCGGACAATTGATGAAAGTAATCAGTTGTTTGTTTTATCAGGTTCTCCAGGTTTTTACTCTCATTTACAAGCCTGAGGAAGTTTTGTGAAATTTTATGTTCATCTGAAATTTTAAAAGTTGACCTCACCTTAGTTTGTTCTTTTTCCGCAACGGAAGTGACATTTTTTCCATTGTTTTTAAAATTTTTGGCCAGTGTTGAAAGGCTATCAAGAATTTGATCCACGCTGGCATTTTCGGAAAGTTCATCCAGGGGAATTTGGAAATAGTTTTCGCCAAGTTTCCTGATAAATGAACTTATCTCATTAAGGTTGGGTTCATTCCCCAAAGGAGGTATTTGGGATTTGTTTTTTTTCATAACGATAACATTCAAAACAGGTTTGATTGAATCTTTGCGAATTAATTTACGATTGGTTATTGAAGTAGCTTTAACCAGTTAAAACATGGAAGCAGCTATAATGTGAATATCTGCAAATATTGAAAAGAAGTACATAAATCAAACGCAATGGGTCTGTCAACAGGTAATTACAACAACTTCAGAATGTCTTCATTGCATTTGATTTGCATTTAAACCAACTTATAACCAAAGCTAAGTTAACCCAGGCAAAGCAAATACAAGTATTTTAATCGGTTAAAGTTAATGAAAATAATAAGCCCTTCAAGAAAGGATGGTAATTATAATTGAAAACCCGATATAATTTCACCGGAAATTTTTCGAAACAGAAGCTCTTTCAATTAAAATCAAGATGTTAGTGACTGCAACTTTTACCAGGCAGATGGGTTAATTCTCCTTTCAAAAACAACTGAACAGCTGATGCTGCATCGGCTTCGTCGGTGATGTAAACTTGTTTGTTGTTGTTTTGAAAGTCATCCAGCAGTCGCCGGCCCATACCTCTCGAAATTATTGTGCCACAACTTTGTAACGCCTCTAAAATGCTTGCATGACTGTGCGCATGCTCATGCTCATGGTTATGCTTTTGCTCATGATGATCACCGTGATGATGATGGGTGAAGGTATTGGCAATGTATTGTGATGATTTGATAGCATTTTGTTCAATATCATAAATTAAAAACCCTTTGGTTCTGCCAAAATGTTGTGCTATCATTTTACCGTCGTCGGAAGCTACTGCTATTTTCATTTCTCTTGTTTTAATAGTAATTTAATTCTGACGCAAAAGTATCAGGAATTAATTACATATCGAAGAAAATTATATTTGTTTTTTGTGAAATTAGAGTACGCTTTTGGAGAGTAGCATCATTTTCCCCGTTTCTTTATCCAATACCCTGAAAATATAAACCCCGTGATTAAATTTATAAACAATAGGTAAATCATTTGATATATGGCATTTTACAAATCCGGTTTGAACAAGGTAATTTTCAAAATAAGTATTTCCGACAGACATAAATCTATTGATTAATTAATAGCTCCAAAAATAAATTTGCAATGTATCTTAGTTCTTAAAACTTCCTTAATCTTTCATAAAAAAACTGCTTATGGATTCACCATAAGCAGCTTCTCTTCTTCTGGGTTTGTGAAGAATTTATGGAGAATAAATATTTGCATCGTTTCGATAACCGTTGCCACTGTTGTACCAGTCGGTATATAAAGCCCCTCCTGATTCGGCCCAGGTTGCAAAGAAATTGTATGAATCGGTGATCTCCGCTTTTTCAATGGGATAATCAAATGGCTCAAGCATCATAATACCCCAGGGAAGATTATCTTTTGTTATAAAATAATTTCCGGTTTCTGCATTGGATGCATCCTGCCCGGTCCCAAAGAGGGCTGTATTCATTAATGAAGTTGGGGCAAAGTAGGGCAAATGAATTTCATTGCTACGCTGCTGATCTTTGATAAGGAAAGGGTTATAGGATTCAAAAGTTACCAGGTCAGGATTAACCGGTACATTGAAATGAATTACAATTTCAACAGTATCCGATGAACCCAAAGGATTACCAGGTATTGTATTGAACATCGATTCCCCGTTTCTTGTAATTACATCTTCAACGTTTTCGGTTACCACAATTACAGCCTTTTCCTGGTTGGCTTCGGTGCCATTTTCAAGCTGGGATACGTAGCCCCTTTCAAGCACCATACCCGAAACTTCACTGATCATGTCGGGGGTTATGTTATTCATTTGGAACCCAAATCCATTTTGAAGTGATGCACCGGCGGCTTCAACGATGAAATATAGATAGATATCTACCAAATCATTTTCGGCATTGGAAATTTCATTGCCATAAAATGCCACAACAAGGTCGTTGAAATCATAATCGCCCGTTGCAGGCCAGAGGTCTTCAAAAGCAATGGTTCCGTGGCTGTTTGCTTCAGGGAAATAATTGTTAAATGCACGTAACGGATCATCAGGATATTCATCCAATTCATCCGGAATTCCATCATTGTCCATATCCACTATTGATGGGGTTCCGAGTCCATCGGGATTACAAGCGGTTATGGGAAGATAATTGATGACTTCGTCCAGGTTCGTAAAAGTTGCACCATTTATGAAGTTTGAGCTGTTTCCGTAAGCCAGTTCTCCACTTTCCAGCGCCATTTCGATGGCTCCATCAATTTTATTGTTATTCCAGATCTTGGCATCTCCGTAAACCACCATGGAGTTCAGTTCGCCTGTTCCCAGAATATTTTTATTTATTTCCGTATAGCCGCAACTGATCATTGAGCCATCTGCCATTGATATGGTACCAGATGTCCACACATAGAGTTTTTCATTGGTTTTAAAAAAGCCGTTGTGTAAAACTACTGAGGAACTTGCATTGAGGGAAATATTATCTTCACTCTCAAACTTGCAATAATTAGTGAATACGGATGTTCCGTTAAATTCAGATTTGCCGTTTACTTTAATTTCACCCTGGTTTACAAATATAATTTGTGTGCTTATTGAAAGATCGTCGCCAACATAAATTGATCCTGCATTTGTTAACTTGGCATCATTTGAAATATCAAAATCACCCGAAATGGTCATTATCCCGCTATTTGTTAAATTGAGCAATGAGCCGTATATTTCCAGATTGTTTCCTATCAGTATTTCTCCGGAATTTAACACAGGTGATTGGTCAATATCCACGTTCCCGGCAAATTCAATGGTTCCATAGTTTTCTATTGATGTTTTATAATAGCTGTTTTGAGTAACATTTAATTGACCATAATTAGTTACGGAGGCCATTTCCGACCAACAATTGAATTTCCCGATATTTGCTGTTGCATCATTGTAAATGGTAATTGTGGAGTTGTTTCCCATTTCAATGGTGTTAGTAGTAAGGCTTCCACCTTCGGCAACAATGATATTACAATTTGAATACATTCCGATGGTGTTATTCGTAAGGTTTGCCGTTCCACATATTCGGAGTGTGCCCCCTCCATTCCAGGTTTGAAAAGTAACTTTACCTGTAAAACTACTGTTAATACAATAGGTTTGGCCTCCTGAAATGTTAATATTGCTGTTTCCGGTTACCGTAATATCACAACCTGTTTCACAATCGGGGCCATTTAATATGGATTTAAATTCCTGGATACCTGATCCATGATTATTAAATGTTCCGTCTTTAAAGGTGTAATTGATGTCATTGCCGGTAACTTCAAGTTCAATTCCGGAAATGCCTCCGAACGGACTTTCTTTTTTCAGATATATAATTTCTGTACTCGCCGGAACAACTATTTGTGTTTGATATGGAGATTCAGAATCTGCCGACCCTGATGCAATTATTTCACCGCCGCTCTCAGGTGGTCCGTTATATACACTTAATTTACTTTTAGGCTGATACGCCTTGAAGGAGGTAACATTTACAGTTAAATCAAAACTAACTGTGGTTTCCCATTTAAAATCGGCAGGGACTTTCAGTTCCGACATGGATGGATTGTTGACCTGATTATTGGAGTTTGAGTCTACTTCCAGGTCTTTGATGCATGCGTTAATAAACAATAATATCAGACCTGCAGACAACAGTTTTAAAGATGTTTGCATAATTCGAAGGGTTTAAGAGCTTTTTTAAACGGGCTCTTGATTGAAAAGATTCAAAGAATGTTTCTAAATTAAAGGTATTGTTTTGAGATAAACTCAAATGCATCCCGGTTAATAATATTGCTGGCGGGAAATAATTTTTTAAGTCTTTTTATCTTATAACTTTCGTCAGGCTCCTGAATTACTATGTTTTTAATTTTGGATTTATACCTCAGGAAAAAAAACAAATTATCCATATCGGTTTGAGGGAAACCATACCCGATAAAATTGATTTCTTCAGCTTCTTCCAGGCACCTGCGTGCAATGTTCCACAATACATTGTAAAGCGAACCGATAAAAAATTCGGATTTGGCAAAAGCCATGGGGATATAAACAGGGATGTCTTTCAGATGGATCAGTTGCTTGGAGGGGTCCTGATCCTCGATCAGGTAAACATTACTCAGGTCGTTACGGTCGGCACCCGGAGCTGTAAACCAATTCAACGAACCGTGTAACTTCAGGTATTCAAAAACCTGGTTTTGTTCCTGAATCTTCTTTTGTTTTTTGGTTCCATAATGATTAAGCCTTATAATATAATCAAAATACCAGTTGTTAATGTTGTCGGATTGTAACAACCTTTCGAGCAGGAGATCATAATTAAAAGTGATAAAAAGTGCAGGCTCTTCGGGAGGTTTTTCCCCGGCGGTAAATGAGTGTTGTTTAAAAAACCTGATCAATTGTTCTTTTTTGCCATCATCCACTTCCGGAAAAGTTGCTTCAATTCGTTCAAAGATCCATCGCATCAACTGATGGCGTAAAATATCGTAGTATATCTTTTCTTCGTTATTGTAAAACAAGCCTTTGGATAATATTACTGAGGATATGTTTTCAATGGTGTTTACCTCATCAAGGTTGTTGGTCACACTTAATGTTTCCGAAATAAACCCCGACAATTCATTAAAGTTGGTTTTATCTTTTAATTGCTTCAAATCTTCGGTTAGCTCCTTGAGTGTGGGCATAATTGAACTAACCGACTTGGAGAACCCTGAACCGAGAATAAATACCTGTTTATATTTTTGTGAAAGCATATAATCTTTTCCTTTAAAGCTATGAAATTAGGAAAAGATTATGATGACTGGAAATGATTTTATCAGGAATAATTAACCGTTTTAGTTTTTGATAATTTTTTCGCTTTGGATAAAACCCTCAGAATTAATGATAATGAAGTATATTCCTGGTTTAATATCGGCAATATTGATATCCTGTTCAAACGAAGTATTTTGGCTTTCAAAACTGCTGATGGTTGATCCGCTCATGTCAACGATTTGAATGCTTGTTACTTTTTGAGGTAAACCGGCTATTCGTAAAACATCTTTGCAGGGATTCGGATAAATTTTCAAATCTTTTTCCTGCCTGAGGCTTACTTCCGTCATCGGGAAATTGAAAACTAAATTGTCGAGAGTGAGTGTACTTTCGGGGCTCCAGGGGTCCGACATAACCGTAATATTGAGTGTGTCGGGGTCAGCCGCCGACATAAAAGTAATCGGAACATTGATGGATGTGTATTCCCCTATTGAATCAGTAGATGACCAAATGCCATATCCAATGGTTTCTCCGGCTTTAAAAAATTCGATAAACATGGCTACTTCATCACCATATGAGGGATGTTTAACATAAGCCGAAAGTGATGAAGGCCGGCCTGTAAATGAAACACCACCTGAAGCACTTCCAATGTCAAGATCGCCCAGCGTGGCCACTCCCGGAATAATGGTTGCGTCTAATAACAAGGTTTGCAACTGCATTGCAAAACCGGTGTCAATTTCCGAATCCACCTTTTTAATGGTGAATATCCCCGGAGGTAAAAACTGGTTGGTTGATTCCCAGAAGGTGGGTGTGTTTAATCCCGACCAGTATTCAAATCCACCATTTGGAATAGTATCCTGGGCATTAATAAAAGTTGAACAAATGACGGCAATTGCGAGTGTTAAGGTGATGTGTTTCATGCGAATTATTTTTGAAGTTTATGCAAATGTATTCTGGAAACGGAATTACAGAAAATGCGCATTACCCTATCGTTATATGCCATTGATGAATTGTGTTTTTAAAAAGATGAACCGTAAAGAGCAGAAGATTAATATAAAACATGGTTTTTTTAAAAAAAATTAATACTTTTGAAAAACGCAAACCAAAGCTGAAATGGATGTACTTGCATTTGTTCGGATACCACAGTCAATGGACAAAATTGAAAACCTGCCAAAACTAAACTTTAACTCTATACAACTATTTCACTCAGCATGCATGCAAAGCTTCAACCCACTATGGAATTGGATTTGAAAAAGTCGGCAATAAAGGCGTTGTCATGTGAATTGGTTTGATCATTAAATAAGTTTGAAAATATGGTTTTGCTTTTATAGAAAATAATTTGTCCGGTGAGGAGTTTAGCTTTATCGGACACGAAATAAAAAACTACTAACAGAATAAGCTATGACAAAGAAAAAATGCCCTGAATGTGGGTTTGATATCATTGGCCGGTCCGACAAGGTTTTTTGCTCCGATCAATGCCGGAACACCCATAATAACCGATTAAAGCGTGATTCAAATAATTATGTAAGACGGATTAATAATATCCTGCGCAAAAACAGAAGGATACTGGCCGAATTAAACCCCAACGGCAAATCAAAAGCGCATAAAAACAAAATGCTCGACAAAGGATTTAACTTTGATTATTACACCAATATTTACACTACCAAAACCGGAAATACCTATTTCTTTTGTTATGAACAAGGTTATTTGCCAGTAGAGGAGGAGTATTATGCACTTGTGATTAAACAGGAATATGTGGACAGGTTAAATTGAGATTCTTTCAAGCCAATTTTTAACCATCTGCCCTCCGTCCGGAGTCATGATCGATTCCGGGTGAAACTGGACCCCCACAACATTATGGTTTTGATGAGCCACCATCATAATTACATTATCATCCGATTTTGAGAGTATGCTGAGTTCCTGCGGGAAATCCTTGTCAGCCAGGGTCCATGAATGGTAAAGACCAGCCCGAAATGGAGAAGGAATGTCTTTTACAAAATAATGATTGGGTTTTAAAATATAACTTGTTTTTGTAATCCCATGGAACACGGTTCCCAGGTTGTAAAGCCCCGTACCAAATGCCAACCCAATTGCTTCGTACCCCATACACACACCCAGGATTGACTTGGATTTATAATATTTTGCAACCCATTTTTCAAGTTTCGGAAAATCGGCAGGAATTCCCGGTCCGGGTGAAATTACAAATCCGTCTGCTGCTTCAATATCTGAATCCTTAACTTCATTGTATTGCAACACTGAAAGTTTGCAAAGCCCGGTCTCCTCCAGCAACTGAACCAGGTTGTAGGTGAAAGAATCAAAATTATCGATCAAGAGGATGTTTACCATAGTATGCGAAGCAATGATGCTAAATTTTTACTTTTGCAGTTAGATGAATGCAAGGCGCAAAGATATAATAAACAGGATGAATACCCTGGGAGCTAAACGGCAACCTTTTGTATTTATCATCGATTTTGCTGCTGAAAAACCAATGCTTTTTATGCCTGATGAACTGGCTGACAGCGGTATTCGGATTCATTTGCCTTCGCTGCCGCAAAATCCGGCGCAGATCGAAGAAGCCAAATTTGAGTTTCAGAAAGAACCCATAAGTTTTCAATATTACTCCGGGGCATTCAACCGGGTGCAGGAAGCCATTCAACGGGGCGATACCTTTTTGCTGAACCTTACCTTTCCCACACGTATTAAAACCAATCTTTCACTAACAGAAATATTTGAACGAAGCCGGGCTCCTTTCAGACTGAAGTTTAAGGAAGAGTTCGTTGTATTTTCGCCCGAAGGCTTCGTAAAAATAAAAGATAATATCATCTCCGGATTCCCGATGAAAGGCACCATGGATGCAGCCCTTCCTGATGCAGAAAGTATCCTTATGAACGATCCCAAGGAGATTGCCGAACACAATACCATCGTTGATTTGATTCGCAATGACCTGAGCATGGTGGCTAAAAAAGTGCGGGTGAAAAATTTCAGGTATATCGACCGAATTCAAACTCACGAGCGTGAGCTTCTGCAAACCAGCACTGAGATTACTGGTGAGTTACCTGCCGATTGGAATGAGCATATCGGCGATATTTTATTCAGGATGCTGCCGGCGGGATCTATCAGCGGTGCCCCAAAGCAAAAAACGGTGGAAATTATAGAGGAGGCAGAAGGATACGACCGGGGTTACTTTACTGGAGTGTTTGGCTATTTTGATGGTCAAGATCTTGAAAGTGCCGTTATGATTCGCTTCATTGAAAAACAAGGAGAGGAGCTTTGGTTTAAAAGTGGGGGAGGTATCACAAGTTTCAGCCAGTGCGAAAAGGAATATCAGGAACTAATTGAAAAAGTGTATGTGCCGATTGTACGAAACAATAAAGGTTGAAAAGCGGCATTTAAAGCATATCGTATATCACAATGCAAGGCTTAACCGTACACGGAAGGAGGTTTTTGGAAACATTGCTGAAATAAACCTGGAGGATTTTATTCAAATTCCGGATGATCTTTCCAATGAAATATTTAAATGCAGGGTGACTTATGATCGTAAAATCATTAAAATTGAGTTTGAAAAACATAAGCCCAGGGTTATAAATTCTCTCAAGGTTATCCACTGCAATGAAATTGATTATCATCTCAAATATAGTAACCGGGAACAACTGAGGGACCTTTATGAAAAAAGAGAAGATTGCGACGAAGTGCTTATTATAAAGGATGGGTTTGTTACGGATACCTCGTTTTCAAATATTGTTTTTTGGAACGGAAGCCAATGGATCACGCCTGAAAACCCGCTTTTGGAAGGAACTGCAAGGGCAAGGCTACTCGATCAAAAAGTGATTTTAAAAGGCGAAATCAGAATTGAAGAATTATCAAAATATCCCAGGGCAAGGATTATTAATGCCTTAAACGATTTGCAAGAATCCGGTGATATTTTGGAGTTTGTTATTTAATTTATACCAATTATAAATTAGTGCTTCCTTAAAAGAATTTAATAATTGGTGCGTTAATTGATAAGTTTTTACCTGTGAAATTTAAAATTAACCACCATGAAAAAATCATTATTTGTTCTTTTCGTAATTTGCTTCGCACTTGGTATAAATTACTCAAAAGCCCAGGATTCTCTGAAACTTTTTGATCTGTCACGTTACAAACTTCCCGACCTTAAGCGCCAGCAACTGGATATTCAAACCAATTTAGGAACAGCCTTAAACATTGATGATGATCATAACGATAACAGACGAATAAATCGGTCCTATACTTCTGCAAACCTGGCTGCAACTTATCGGCTATATCGTAATTCAAGAAAATACCAGGGGGATCAGATCTTACAAAATTCAAGCATAATTTACCATTACAAATATGATGATTTTCAAATACCCTATCCAAATATTTCGAAAAACGATAAAAGCGAATCAGATGATTTTCGAAACTTCTTGGACCTGCAAAGTTATAACCGGTTTTATTTTAACGGATTAAATTTCGTTGAAGTTAGCCCTTATGTGACTGGTGAAATTTATAATTCAAAGTCAAGTTCTGATCAAAATTTATTCATTTATAATTCGAAATCCCGGGAAAGAAACATAGAAATAGAATTGCCTCTATATTATGGCTTTGGCAGAATCGAACGAGTTGAAGATGCAAGACAGGTCCTTTTTATTTTGCAGGATCAGCAGCGATTCGGGCGTTTGAACAGAATGCCTTCGGGTGATGAAATTATCGCCTTATCCAAACGTGCTTCTTCAGTTAAAAATCAACGTTTTTTTGATTCAAGGCTCCAAAGAATTGATGAACTTAAAACCATCGACGAAGGATTACGCGAAATGGGTTTGGTAAACAATGATGATATTGTGTACTATACTTCCTTAAGCGATATGTGGGATTATGGTGATATTGATATGAGGTATGCCGGCTATCGCTTTAATATTGGTGTTCAGCCAAGCTATTCATTAGTTCGCCAATATAATTTTGAAGAATATAATTACGATTCAAACAATAATGATTTGTATATAGGAAGGGATGAAACAACTATAAATTCATACAGGTATATACTGTCATCAATTATGTTCGAATATCAAAAACCGATCAATCAAAAATGGCAATACTGGCTCACAACCAACGGCTTTATAGGCCCTTCAGAGGTTATAAATAAAATCCAAAATGAGATTGATGATACAACCACACAAACCAGTTTGAATCTTATAAACTATGCGCTAAGGATAAGAACCGGACTTGGTTTTTATCCCAATACGCGCACCTATGCCACAGCCTCATTCAACGGTTCCTACGAGTACTATAAAGGCACTTTTAACGAGTCAGACAATGAGCAAAACTCAAAAAGCAATTTATGGGAAATGATGTTTACCCTGCAATCATATTATTATATCTCACCCAGATTGCGATTAAATGCCAGATACAGTTATTATTTCAGTCACTTGATCGGAACAAATTCCCTGAATAACTATAATTTTAGTCAAACAGGGATAAATAGTAATAATTTGAGTATTCTGGAAGGTGAAAACTACCTGAAAAATATTGACCACAGTTTCATTGTAACACTTACTTATAGTATTTTTTAGAAAGCTTATTAATAATTATTTTCTCCAAACAAATTATAAATTTTGTTGTTTATCTGTATCATGTCGTATGTTTGCGTCATATTTCAAGAGTTATGACTTACGCTAAATCACAAATATTTGAAACCCAGCTTCAGGATGTGGCAAAATTTGCCAAAGTGCTGTCGCATCCGGCGCGCCTGGCTATTTTACAACATCTTGCCAAATGTTGCTCCTGCAAATCAGGTGACATTGCCGATGAGTTACCACTCAGCCGGACCACCGTTTCACAGCATCTTCAGGAATTGAAAAACCTGGGCCTGGTGAAATATGAGGTAAAAGGGGTTTCTGTTTGTTATGAGGTGGATACCGATATGCTTTTGCAGTACAAACAAATGATGGATACATTTTTTAATATTGGGTTGCATGAGTTGACTTGTGGGTGCAGGAAATAGTTTAGCGTTAGGAGTTCCGGGTTTTGAGTTCAGAGCTTAGTTGATTTAAGATAAAGATTAAAATAAATAATAACGATTAATAATGGAAGAAAACGTAAAAACAATAGAACAAAGGGAACAGGTGGAAGATAGTGCCTGTGGTTGTGGTTCCGGGGGATGTGGTTGCCATGATGAGGGTCATGGTCATGCACACCATCATGAACACGAGCACGAGGAAGCTCATTCCTGCGGTTGCGGATCAGGAGGTTGCGGGAGCCACTCTCATTCACATTCCCAAGCCAATTTACCCGTTCGGTTTCAGATTTTACGCAATGGCGACCGTGTGGTTGAATTGGGATCAGGAACCGGAAATGATACTTTGGCTGCTGCCCAGGTAGTAGGTGAAACAGGTAAAGTGGTAGGGATTGATATTTCGGAAAAGAATATTCAAACAGCCAGAAATTATTCCGACCAATTGCGACTCAATAATGTTGAATTTCGGCATGGAAACGTGGAAGATGTTCCGCTTCCTAAAGAATACGCAGATATTGTTTTCACAAATTGTGTTTTCAATTTGCAGAAAGACAAACAAAAAATGGCCGATGAAATGTATCGTTTGTGCCATCATAATGGATTGGCCTGTGTTACTGATTTTGTTATCATGCACGATATTCCTGATGGGCTTCGTCTTGAAGGAGCTCAGCTTGCAGGTTGTATTGGTGGAGCCGAAAAAATTAATGATTTTATGGATTATTTCCGTCGTACTGGATTCGAGCACGTTGAAATAGTGGAGATGAAAAAGGTTCACTTACCCGATGATGTATTCAGAAATCACCTTTCAGAAGAGGAGATGCTGGAGTATAAAGATGTAAGTTCTGAAAAAGGTATCTTCAACGTGACGCTGATCGGTGAAAAACCAAGCACCTGTTCGCCTGATACATGTTGCTGCAATCCTGAAAAACATAAAAACTAATACCATCATTTCAAAATACGAAGCCGGATCATCATAATCCGGCTTTTTTATTTGTAATTTTTTTAAATAACATGTCTAATGTAATTTGAAATTAATTTAAATAAGCTATCCTCATCTTTGAAAATCAAATTCTTACACTTTTATTTATGGGTATTTAATTGCTTGAATATTAGTCTGTTAATTAAATAACAAAGCAGCGATTGATTTTTGTATTACCTTAGCTATAGATATATGTAGTTTTAACTATATAATAAAAAGTAGATATGTGTCTTGCAGTTCCAGGAAAAATACTCAAAATTGATGACTCGGGCGAATTAAGAATGGCCGCAGTTGATTTTGGCGGAGTTACCCGGGATATTTGTATTGAATGGCTGCCGGAGGCCGGTATCGGGGATTATGTGCTGGCTCATGTGGGAACTGCTTTGAGCATGATTGACGAAGAAAGTGCGAAAGCTTCGCTGGATGCATTTGATGAAATTGAAAAATTAATGGCTGAAGAGGATGAGTTAGAAATTCTGTAGTATTTCAACTTGAGTCATTTTGCTTTCGTCCTGCCAATTATTCTTATTCAAGAGGTTAACCGGATTCTAAATCCAATGTATGTGTTTGTATGCATGTAATTTACATGTGTATTCCTTTGAAGTGATTAGTCGTAACCCTAAATACTTTCAACATGACAAAACAAACCACCATTTACGATGAAATTCGCGAAAAGGGCCATTCCCGGCGTGATTTCATTAAGTTCTGTGGAATGATGGCGGCTATGCTGGGCCTTGAACACAGCGCGGCCGGCCAGATTGCCAAGGCTTTAGAAACAAAACCGCGACTTCCTTTAATCTGGCTGCACGGTCAGGAGTGCACTTGTTGCAGCGAATCTTTTATCCGGTCATCGCACCCGATTGTGGCCGATATTTTACTTGATAAAGTTTCGCTTGATTACACTGAAACCCTGATGGCAGCTGCTGGTCACCAGGCCGAAGAGGCCATGCATAACACCATGGAAAAATACAAAGGTGAATACCTTTTATTATGTGAAGGCTCTATTCCACTCACTGCTGATGGTGTTTATTGCTGCATTGGAGGTAGAAGCTATAATGATATTATACAGGAAGCTGCCGACGGAGCTAAGGCTGTAATCGCCTGGGGCAACTGTGCCTCATCCGGCTGTGTACAGGCTGCGTCACCCAATCCAACCGGGGCTACGCCAATTCATAAAGTGATCCACGGAAAACCAATCATCAATGTTCAGGGATGTCCTCCGATCGCAGAAGTAATGGCCGGTGTGGTTGTACACCTGCTCGCATTCGAAAGAATTCCTCAACTGGATGGACTTGGCCGGCCAAAAGCATTTTATTCGCGCCGTGTGCATGATACCTGCTATCGCCGTCCGAATTTCGACGCAGGATTATTTGTTGAATCTTTCGATGATGAAAATGCCCGCCGGGGATATTGCCTTTATAAAATGGGTTGTAAAGGACCAAGTACTTATAATTCCTGTGGTGTAATTAAATGGAACAATGGAGTTAGTTTTCCAATCCAGTCCGGCCATCCTTGTATAGGCTGTTCGGAGGCTAATTTCTGGGACAACGGACCATTCTATCGCCGCTTACCTGAATTCCCCGGATTTGGTATTGAATCAACTGCCGATAAAGTAGGTGTTGCACTTGGAGTTGGAACTGCCGTTGGTATTGCAGCTCATGCTATTACTACCAATATCAGGAAGAAAAAGCTCATCGAAAGAGGGCATTGTGAACCTGAAGAATCTAACACTTAATTAAGGAGGACATAAATATGGAAAAAAGAATAGTTGTTGATCCGGTTACCAGAATCGAAGGCCATCTCCGCGTAGAAGTGGAAGTTAAAGATGGTAAAATCGTTGATGCATTCAGTTCGGGAACAATGGTTCGTGGATTGGAGCTAATCCTCAAAGGGCGCGATCCTCGTGATGCCTGGGCCTTTACCGAAAGGGTATGTGGTGTTTGTACAACCGTGCATGCTTTAGCCTCCGTAAGAACAGTGGAAGATGCACTTGGTATTGCCGTTCCTCCCAATGCGGAAATGGTAAGGAACCTGATGTTCTGTGCACAGTATATGCAGGATCATGTGGTTCATTTTTATCATTTGCATGCCCTTGATTGGGTAGATGTGGTTTCTGCATTAATTGCTGATCCCGTTGCTACATCGCAGCTTGCTCAGAGTATTTCAAACTGGCCAAAATCCTCACCCGGATATTTTTCTGATTTACAGAAACGCCTAACTAAATTTGTCCAGAGCGGTCAGCTTGGTATTTTTGCCAACGGTTACTGGGGACATCCTGCCTATAAATTACCTGCCGAAGTTAATCTTATAGGAGTGGCCCACTATTTAGAAGCTTTAGAATGGCAGAAAGAGATCATTAAGATCCATACCATTTTTGGTGGTAAAAATCCTCATCCAAATTACCTCGTTGGTGGAGCTGCATGCTCAATCAATATTGATGAAAACAATGCCATCAATGCGGAGCGCCTGGCCTATGTAGGTCGGTTGCTGGATGAAGCTCACACCTTTATTAACCAGGTTTATATTCCTGATTTACTGGCGGTGGCTTCTTTTTATAAAAACGACTGGGGAGCAATTGGTGGAGGACTCACCAATTATCTCGCTTATGGTGATTTGCCTACAAATGGTTACTCCGATGTGGAAAGATTCAAATTCCCGCGCGGTATTATTATGGGTAGAAATCTGAATGAAGTAATACCCGTTGACGGCAAAGACCCGGACCAAATCAAAGAGTTTATCAATCACAGTTATTACGATTATTCAAGCGGTGTGGAACAAGGTTTACATCCCTGGGATGGTGAAACCAATCTGAATTACACCGGTCCTAAACCTCCTTATGATTATCTGAATGTTGAAGATAAGTACAGTTGGCTTAAAACGCCCCGCTGGAAAGGCAATCCCATGGAAGTGGGTCCATTGTCGAGGATGTTGGTAGGTTATGCTTCCGGACGGGATGAATATAAAGAGGTGGTTCATTATGCACTTAATAAACTTGATGTTCCGGTTACTGCATTGTTTTCCACGTTAGGAAGAACTGCTGCCCGTGGCCTCGAATCTATCCTGGTTGCTGACTGGGCAAAAGAATTTTACAATCAGTTGCTTGCCAATATCAGGAACGGCGATACACGTATGGCCAATAATGAAAAATGGGAACCGGCTACCTGGCCAACCGAAGCAAAAGGAGTTGGCATGACTGAAGCTCCGCGTGGTGCTCTTGCTCACTGGATTGTGATCAAAGACAAGAAGATCGACAATTACCAATTGGTGGTGCCAAGTACCTGGAATGCTTCTCCGAGAGACGGTAAAGGTCAGCGATCAGCGTATGAAGAATCGCTGATTGGAACACCCATTGCCAACCCGGATCAACCTTTGGAGATCCTGCGGACCATCCATTCCTTTGATCCTTGTTTGGCTTGTGCCGTTCACGTTTATGATGAAAAAGGTAAGTATGTACATCAAATTCAAACCTTTTAATATCTGACGTTATGGCTATTCTAAAAAACAATAAAATAAGCATGCGGCAGGAGTACGTTTGGCAACTGCCGGTCCGGTTTTACCATTGGATCAATGCCTTATGCATTGTGATATTGGTGATTACCGGCTATATTATTGGAAATCCTCCTGCCATTCAAAATGGATCGGAAGCCTCCTTCAGCTATTGGTTTGGAACCGTCCGATTCATCCATTTTGTAACGGCATTTTTGTTTTTCTTCAACTTTGTTTTCCGCACCTATTGGGGCTTTGTGGGGAACAAATATGCAAGTTGGAAAAACTTTATTCCCTATACCAAAAAACACTGGAAAGAGATCTGGGAAGTGTTGCGCGTTGATATTTTCCAGGTAAAGTGTAAACCATCTCATCAAATGGGGCACAATTCGTTGGCTGCATTTACTTATTTCCTCACCTTTGTTGCATTTCTGTTGCAATGCCTTACAGGTTTTGGATTATATGCTGCCATGAGTACCAGTTGGTTTCCTGAATTGTTTGCATGGATCGTACCCCTGATGGGTGGTGATTTGGCTGCAAGGATGATACATCATGCCCTGATGTGGTTTTTCATCGTATTTGCAATGATCCATGTGTACCTGGTATTTTATCACGACTACATCGAACGAAACGGGGTTACTTCGTCGATGATCGGTGGTTGGAAATTTATGGAAAAAGAAAACTAATCTGATTCCTTCTATATTTGCGTCTGGTTTAATTCATGACTTTTTGAAATAGACCAGGCGCTTTTTTATAACTAATGTTTGTGGTGTGAATACAAAAAAAATACTGATCATGGGAATGGGCAATATCCTGCTAAGCGATGAGGGAGTTGGAGTCCGTTCGGTTGAATATATGCAAAACCGGGAATTACCCGTAAATGTAGACCTCCTGGATGGAGGTACCGGTGGCTTTACCCTGTTACCCGAAATCATGAAATATGATGAAGTGATTTTGATAGATGCAACACTTGATGATCTCCCACCGGGAACCATCAGGGTGATCCAGCCCAGGTTTGCAGCCGATTTTCCAAGGGCCATGAGTACGCACGACATCGGATTAAAAGATCTGATCGAATCAGCAAGTATTATGGGCAAGCTGCCACCTTTGCACCTCATCGTAATCACCATTCCTGATTTTCAACCCATGGAGCTCAATCTCTCCGATGAAATACAAAAAGTGCTGCCTGATGTATATCAAACAGCACTGGAGATTTTAAAAAAGATAGATCATTGATTTACTTTTTCTCTTCAGGCACAATGGTTAGTTTTACTTCTTCAGTACCTCTCCTTACAATGATCTCCGCTTCAACATCGGGTTTGAGTTCGCCCATAATGTTCATGAAATCATAGATGTTGTTTACTTCTTTGCCATTCAGGCCAATTATAAAATCATCTGCCATAAGCCCGGCTTTATCTGCCGGTCCGCCAGGCCGGGTTCCCTGAATCTGAACCCCCGGCTCATCGCTTCCTGCATAAGCAGGAATAGTGCCCAATGAAACTGAAGATGCGCCCCGGCTTCCTTTTTTCGACTTTACCTGAACTTCCTGGTAAGTCAGTGTTTGTTCAGGTTTCATTATCTCACGAATGATTAGGGATGCAAAATTGGCAACGCGTTTCATGTCTTCAAAATTGATGAATTCAACATCATCTTTGTAAGTGTGATAATCAGGGTGTACTCCGCTGAAAAAGCTGATCACGGGAATTCGTTGCAGGTAAAATGAAGTAGCATCGGTAGGCAGATATGGATCCGTTGAAAGTGTAAGGTTAAATCCAGCAACAATATTTTTCTTTTCTATAATGCGTTTCCACTCATCAGCCGAGCCCAGTCCCTGAATGTCGAGTTTGTTGTCGTTCACGCGACCAACCATATCAAAGTTGAGGTAGGCTTTAACTTTTTCAGCCGGTACAGGAAGTTTAGATGTAAAACTGTTTGATCCCAGTAATCCAAGTTCTTCACCTGACCAAAGGCAAAATACCAGGTTATAAGTGATTTGATCAGGATTTGATTTTTTCAAACCGGCAAAGTATTCGGCAAGTTCTAAAACAGTAACGGTACCCGAACCATTGTCATCAGCGCCATTATGAATATCATGACGGTGTTCTGCAGGTGAGCGCGAGTTTGTTTCGCCCAATCCAAGGTGATCATAATGTGCGCCAATAAAGATGTAATCAGCGCCGGGGTTATTGGAGGGGATCATACCAATAAGATTATAATCCTGTTTAATCACACGTTCCACTTTGGTTTTAATTTCAACGGTGCGCCCGGTTGCAAACATGTGATCGTTTCCTTTGGGGTCACCATCGGCAAGCATTTCCTTGAGCTTTTCAATGGTTTCGCTGGAACCGGCAATGATTCTGTCGGCCACATCTGCTGAAATAAATGAAGAAATGATTCCTGATGTTCCAACTACTTCACGATCATTTTCATGTCCAAGGTAGCTTTTTACCACTAAAATTCCTTTGGCTCCGTTTTGCCGGGCGATCATTTGCTTATATCCACTGGCAATATTCCGCTCAAATAGTTTCGTTTTTTCTGCATCCAGGTTATCAGGATATCCATCCAAAACCATCACGATTTTATCTTTCACATCAATATTGATGTACGAATCATAGTTATAATCGCCACCATTTGAAATTTTCAAACCATAACCTGCAAAAACCACTTCGGCTTTTACATCGCCACTTTCGGTGGAAGGCATGGGTTTAAAATCGGTTTCCAGTTCAAGGGCATTGCCATCAATCTGCATTTGATTTTCGCCTGGTTTCATCATAACCTCAGCAACAAAATCGAAAGGATATTTATAATTTCCTTCACTGGTAAGCGGCACCAATCCCTGGTCTGTAAAAATATTGGTAGCATATTCAGCAGCTTTCTGAATGCCTTCTGAACCGGTCATTCTTCCCTGCAGTTCATCAGAAGCAATGTATGCCAGTTTTTCTGTCATTTCTGGAACCGAAATTTCCGGATCGAAATGAAAATTCAACATACCGGTATTTGTTTTACGGTATGGAGCCTTTGCCAGCATTTCGCGGGCAAACTCATCGTCCCAGTCGGCTATGAAAAGTTGAGCTTTGCCATCCGCAGTGCGGCTCGAAGTCCAGACGAGCTTTTTGCCATCCGGTGAAAATACGGGCAATCCATCAAAGCCATCGGTGAAAGTAACACGAACCGGCTCTTTTAAACCATCCGCATCAGTCATGTAAATTTCAAAATTGGCATACCCCTCTTTATTGGCAGCCCAAACAATATAATCCTGCGAGGGATGGTAGTATGGAGCCCAGCTTAAACAACCAAAATCGGTGAGTCGTTTTTCATCAGTTCCATCAATGTTCATCGTAAAAACATCGGCTGTATGGCCATCCTCACTAAAGCGCCGCCAAATGATTCTTTTACCATCGGGTGAAAAGAAGGGGCCACCATCGTAGCCGGGAGTATTTGTTAATCGTTTTTTACCGGAACCATCCGCATTCATAATGTATAGTTCACAAAAGAAGGAGGGATCCACATCCATTCTTTCCTGTTCTTCTTTTGAAAGTTTGCGGCCATAGGCATCTTTGTTTGTGCTATAAGCAATCAGTTTTCCATCGGGTGAATAGGAACCTTCGGCATCATATCCTTCTTCATTAGTCAGTTGTTTGATATCAGATCCATCCCTGTTCGCTGAAAAAATGTCCATGGTTGTTTCATAATCCCATGAGTAGCGTCGCTTTTGACCACTTGCCCTGAATTCAAGCTCGTCCTTTTGTTTTTTAATGGCATCAGGATCGAGGTGGCTGGATGCAAACATTACACGATCTCCATTCCACTGGAAAAAAGAGCAGGTAGTTTTACCTGTTCCGGGAGAAACACGGTGGATGTCACCTGTTTCGAAATCGAGAATATAGATTTGATAAAATGGATTATCAGCTTCGCGTTCGCTCTGGAAAATGAGGTAACGCCCATCATCAGAGAAATATCCTTCGCCTGAGCGGTTTCCATCAAGGATCAGTTGGCGGGTATTGTGTAAAAATTTGTTTTCAATATTTTCTGTATCCTGGGCAAATGAAAGGCCTGTCAACAGAGAAAAAATCAGAATTAGTGCTTGCTTCATTACTTGATAAAATTATTTAGAGTTGATAACAGTTCTCAAAAACAAATGTTGCCTGAGCTTTTAAAAATGGCTGCAAAATTAGCACTTTTAGTTAAAACGCTTTGATTTCCTTTTTTATCAATCCTCATAATGGCTGCTCCTGTAATTTAGAACCTTGTATAAATACGTATCCATATAATCTATATATCAAAGCATTACCATTCTAAATACAGGCAAATCAGCGATCTTAAAACATATTGTTTTGTCAAACATGTATTGATTTCAATTAACTTTGAATGGATAAAACAAGGTTAATCAATAAAACCCCGGGATTATGGACGTTGAAATATTATCTCGAATACAATTTGCTTTCACAGTTGCCTTTCATTACATTTATCCTCCGCTGAGCATTGGTGTGGGGCTGATCCTGGTGATCATGGAAGGGATGTACCTGAAAACAGGATTAAAAGTTTACGAACACATGACCCGCTTCTGGATCAAAATTTTTGCATTGATATTTGGGATTGGTGTGGCAACGGGTATCGTTATGGAATTTGAATTTGGAACTAACTGGGCCACCTACTCAAAATATGTGGGGGATGTTTTTGGATCGGCTCTTGCGGCAGAAGGCATTTTTGCATTTGCCCTTGAAAGCGGGTTCCTGGGTGTTTTGTTATTTGGCTGGAACCGGGTTAAGCCCAAAGTCCATTTTATCGCAACGCTGGGTGTTTGGCTGGGTTCAATGTTTTCGGCAATCTGGATTGTTGTGGCCAATAGCTGGCAGCAAACTCCGGCCGGATTCCACATTGTGGGTGATGGAATGGAAGCACGTGCTGAAATCACTGATTTTTGGGCCATGGTGTTTAATCCGTCTTCTGTTGATCGTTTGCTTCACGTGTGGATAGGCGCATTTCTGGCCGGTGCTTTTCTGGTAATGAGTGTTCATGCTTATTATATTCTTAAAAAACGGCATGTTGAACTGTCGGAAAGAGCATTTAAAATCGCCCTGACAGTGGCTGCAATATTTTCGGTATTACAACTGGCAACCGGCCACATGTCGGCGGATGGTGTAGCTGAAAATCAACCTCCAAAACTGGCTGCTTTCGAAGGGCATTATAACAGTGAGCAACCGGCCGATATGTATTTGTTTGGCTGGGTGGATAACGAAAATCAAAAAGTTTACGGACCTAAAATTCCTGGCGGACTGAGTTACCTGGTCCATTGGGATTTTGATGAGCCGGTTAAGGGGTTGAATGATTTCCCGGCAGAGGATCGGCCATCGGCTGTGAATGCTGTTTTTCAGTTTTACCACATCATGGTTACCCTTGGTTTGTTTTTCATTGCAATTTCGCTATTTGGTGTTTTTAAGTGGTGGCGAGGTAAATTGTTTACACAGCGATGGCTTTTATGGGTATTTGTGATCGCAGTCATTCTGCCTCAACTGGCCAATCAGTTTGGCTGGTTCGCTGCTGAAATGGGCCGTCAGCCATGGGTGGTTTGGGGATTGTTACGCACCTCAGATGCTTTGTCGGCAGTGGTTACTGCCAACCAGGTTATATTTTCACTGATCATGTTTTCATTCATATACCTGTTGCTTTTTATTTTATTTCTTTATCTTCTTGACCGAAAAATAAAAGCTGGCCCTTATCATGATGAACTTGACGATAACAGGCCGTTACAGGAAGGCATGGTTGAAATGGTTGAATCAAAAGAATAGAAAAATGAAAGAGTCATTATATACCCTTACAATTTTAGGAATGGATTACCCGACCCTTTGGTTTTTAGTGGTTGGAGGATTGTTTTCAGGTTATGCCATTCTTGATGGCTTTGATCTGGGGGCCGGAGCCTGGCACTTGTTTTTTAAAAAAGATAAAAACCGCAGGATCGCCCTAAATGCCGTTGGGCCAGTTTGGGATGGCAATGAAGTGTGGCTGGTAATCGGAGGAGGTGCATTGTTTGCCGGATTCCCGGTGGTGTATGCATCCATGTTTTCAGCTATGTATATACCGTTTATGTTGTTTTTGGCTTTCCTCATCTTCCGGGCTGTCTCCATTGAGTTTCGGGGTAAGGAGCAGATGAAGTGGTGGCGCAATCTGTGGGATGTTTCCTATAGTATTTCGAGTGCCATGTTAGCTATTTTACTGGGCGTTGTTATGGGTAATGTGCTGCAAGGAATCGGAATAGGACCGGGTTATGAATTTACTGGTCATTGGCTTGAGTTTATTAATCCCTATTCAGTAATGGTGGGAATAACCACGCTGGCTTTGTTTATGATGCATGGTGCCATTTACCTGGTGATGAAAACCGAAGGTAAACTTTATGAGCGATTGAGAGGACTTTTACGCAGTTCCATCATTTTTTTCATCGTGAGTTATATCATGGTAACCATGTATACCTTAATTTTTATTCCCCATCTTTCTGATCGTTTCAGAAGCAGCCCCGAATTATTTATTGTGCCCATGCTGGCCTTTCTGAGCATTGCAAACATACCGAGGCTGGCTACCAAAGGGAAATACCTGCAAGCTTTTATATTCTCCAGTATATCGGTTAGCTTTTTACTGATTTTGGTTGCCATCGAACTTTATCCGGTTTTGGTAATATCTACCATTGATCCGGCTTATAATATTACGATCTATAATGCTGCTTCTTCCGAAAAAGCCCTGGGCATCATGCTCACCATTACAGCTATTGGCGGCCCGCTGGTGCTTATTTACACCTGGTTTGTTTATAAAACTTTTTGGGGAAAGGTCAAACTGGACGAAACAAGCTATTAATTTGAATTTGTATTTTCCTATAAATTCAGATTGCTAAAAACAACCTATATTTGTTTTTTATCAATTGAATGGATATTAAGTCGATCTAACTAATCCAATGGTTGGAAAACTTAAGTGATGCAGCGATTACATTCTTAATAATAATTAGAAACTAAGCACGGCCAACTGTTTAAAACGCTCAGGCAACCAAATGAAATAGAGATGTGTCTTGAAGGCATAATTAAATTCCAAAGTTATTTTATTGAATTCCATGGGCGTTAACCGGTCCAAATTATGAACTACCTGAAAATAGAGGAGGTAAAAATGTATAAATTTTACACTTATTTCTTGATGGCTATTTCCCTGCTGCCTGCAACTCTGAAGGCAGAGTGGGTTACATTGAATAACAAATCAGCTCAGGCTCCACCGCAGGTAACACTGCTGAGTGATGACCAAACCAGCACAGTAATCAAAATTGAAATTGCAGGTTTTGACCTGAACAGTTTTACAACTGGTGATAAAACCTACCAACGTGTTGATCTGTTAACGGATATTTTTACGAATGCGGCCGGTGAGCCCGAAGTTCCATATTTATCAAGTATCCTGGCTATTCCGGATATGGCCGGAGTTACCATAGAGGTGCTCGAAACTGGTGAAGTTTTTACGTTCAATAATATTTATCTGCCTCCAGCCCGCCAAAGCTGGTTTGAAGGTGATGCTGAAACACCATACCTTGAGAATTCGGATGTATACCAATCGGGAAGTAATTACCCGCTGGTTTCAGCAAATGTAGGCCAACCTGGTATTTTCAGGGATTTCAGAATTGCCAGGGTGGAGATGTTTCCGGTGAAATACAATGCACAAAAACATGAAATTCAGGTGGCATCATCTATGACCATTAAAGTAAATTATGGTAAAGGCGAAGTAATTAACCCTAAAACAAACCCATCAAAAGGAATTGCCCCTTCTTTTGCTGATATCTACAGCAGTTTGATTCTCAACTATCAAAGTGTTTTGGATAATATTTACGATGGCAAAGAAGATGGACAGGATCTCATTTTATGCGTTATCCCCGATGCATTTTATAATAGCTTCCTCACTTATGCCGAGTGGAAAAGAAAAAGCGGTACAGATGTACATCTCACAAAATTCAGCGACATTGGTGCAAATGCCAGTAATCCTCAAATAATTAAGGATCATGTGGCCGATGCTTACCATAACTGGGAAGTGCCGCCTACCTACGTTTTACTGGTTGGTGATGATGGTATTTGTCCGAAAAAAATAGTAACCTACGATTACTCCTTCCCGAACGAGGACTTTTTTGTTGAAATTGATGGCAACGATTATTTTCCTGAATTGATGATTGGCCGGTTTACCAATGAGAGCGACTTTGGTATGCAGATCATGATTAACAAGTTTCTGCTTTATGAGCAAAACCCCTACATGGGAAATCCCAACTGGTTTAAAAAAGGAACGGTTTGTTCCAATAATGCATATGCATCGCAGGTATATACCAAACGTTTCGCTTACGAGCGAATGATGGAGGACGGTGATTTTATTTCAGTAGATACCCTTATGAGCGATGGCTCGTATTGGGGTGGGGGTTGTACCGTTAGTTTAAATGATGTAAAAGCTGCCATTAATGATGGACGCAGTTATCTCAATTACCGGGGTGAAGGCTGGTCAACGGGATGGAGTGCCAGTTGTTATAATTTTTCCACATACGATGTAAGCACGCTCAACAATGGCCAGCAATTTACTTTTGTTACCAGTATCGGCTGTGGTGTTGCCATGTTTGATACTTATGGTGGTAATTGTTTTGGCGAAGAATGGGTTGAATCAGGAACAATGACCAATCCCAAAGGAGCGTGTGCTTTTGTTGGGCCTACTTCCAATACCCATACCACCTACAATAATAAAATTGACATGGGCATTTATGTGGGGATGTTCCAGGAAGGAATGGATACTCCCGGACAGGCGCTTCTGAGAGGTAAAATGTATTTATACAATGTATACGGGGCTGACTATTGGGTTGAGTATCATTTCAGGATTTATTGTGTTCTGGGTGATCCAAGTATTCATGTTTGGAAAGAAATACCGCAAGCCATAAATGTTAGTCATCCCGATGCCATTGGTGTAGGGGTAAATCAACTTGACTTTGTTGTAACCTCCCAGGCTTCAGGTGATCCGATTCCCAATGCAGAGCTTTGCCTTGCCGGCGAAGATATTTATATGGTAGCGGTTACCGATTCAGTGGGGAAAGTGCACTTGGAGGTAACACCGTTACTACAGGAAACCATTTATGTAACTGTGCGGGGTGGAAATGTAATTCCCTACCAGGGAAGTATGGATGTTACGCAGGATGTTCAATTGGTTGAACCCGACGGCGAACCGGTGCTGGATGAACTGGATGGAAACCAGGATGGCATGATTAATCCCAACGAACATTTTGATCTTACCTTTGCCCTTAAAAACTGGGGATGGCAAACGGCAAACAATGTTCAGGCAACGCTAACTTCGATGGAACCCGATTTGGTGGAAGTGATCACTACCAGTCCGGTGTCATTTGGCAATCTGCCCAATGGAAGCACCTACACAGGCAGCCCGTTTGAGTTTTTTGTAAAACCCGATTGCCCGGTAGGAGAAGAAATCACTTTTAATCTTCATGTTACTAGCACAGCTTTTTCATGGGATTACCAGCTTACCTATGAAGTGCTTGGTTGCAGGCTCAATGTTAAAAACTTCATTGTAATTGATAAATCTGCCGGAAATTCGAACTACCGGATGGATCCCGGCGAAACAGTTTCGGTTACTGTTTCCATAAAAAATGCAGGCGAAGATACGGCACCCTACGTTACAGGTATACTATCATGCGATGACCCGAATATCACCATCATCGACTCCGTAGCAACTTTTGGTACAATTCAGATTGGAGCCACAGTTTATAGCAATTTCGATATTTTTGAGGTGAGTGTAAGTCCGACATGCCCCACCAATACGTTAATTGACTACACGCTTGAACTGTATACCGAAACCGGTAATTATCCTTACCATGTTTATAAAAACATTCAATTGCCGGTGTCGAAAGAATTGCCAAATGACTACACCGGACCGGATGCCTATGGATATTATGCTTATGGAAATAATGATGCATTTTTTGACCAAACTCCGGTTTATAACTGGATAGAGTTGAATGGTGTTGGTAGTTTTTTAACAATTCCACCCAACACCAGCGATTACACAGTAAATGTATCCCTGCCTTTCAATTTTAAATATTACGGAACCAATCATTCTGTTTTACGGGTGAGTACCGACGGTTGGATAGCTTTCGACGGTGGTGATCAGGTAGCTCCGGCCAATGCTGAACTGCCGCATAATGATGATGTTAACAATATGGTTGGTGTATTTTGGGATGACCTTTATAATTATGTAATGCCTGAAAACGGGATCTATTATTACCATGATCAGGCAAATCATAAATTCATAATTGAATGGGATAGCATTACCCATAATGATACAGTCGCCGAACCTCATCGTGAGAGCTTCCAGGTGGTATTGCTGAATCCTTCATATTATCCCACACCTACCGGCGACGGGCAAATTATTTGTCAGTACAAGCACCTCGAAAAAACCGAAAGCTGCACTGTTGGAATTGAAAATGCGAGTCAGGATGTGGGATTGAACTATGTTTTTAATGATGACTATATTGCTACTGCAAAACAACTGACAGACGGAGTTGCCATTAAATTTACAACGAAACCACCAACTGTTTCTTCGGTGATCACAGGGATTGATGACCCCGGCATTGTGGATGGGCAAACGTCTGCAATACGACTAAGCCAGAACAATCCGAATCCATTCACCGGGGCAACCCAAATAGATTTATATCTGCCTGAAAAGGCAAATATTTCCCTGCAAGTGTATCGGCTTGACGGATCGTTGGTTAAAACGCTGTTTGAAGGTTTCATGAGTTCGGGTACCCATACTATCCCCTGGAGCGGAACGGATAGGCAGGGAAATGAAGCCGGATTGGGAGTGTACCTTTACCGTTTACAAACCGATGGATATACCAAAACAATGAAGATGCTCAAAGTGAATTAATGTGTTAGATACGGTTCTTGATCAAATGTTTATGGTCGTCATTCATCCGGGGTCACAAAGGCAACTTTCTTTAACTGTTAAATCATCAAAGAAAGAACCGTATGCCTAGTTTCTATCTGTTGCTTTTATTGGTAATTCTTGCGGCTATTGCCGGCGCCATTGAGTATTACCGGCATCAAAAGAGAATATTTTCTATCCCAATCCGAATTCATATCAACGGCACGCGCGGTAAGTCGAGTGTAACAAGATTGATAGGGGCCGGATTAAAGGCAGGGGGTATTAATAATATCACCAAAGTTACAGGTACCTTTCCAAGGTTGATACTTGAGGATGGCACCGAAACCTATATTCACCGTAAATCGTCGGCTAATATTATTGAACAACTGGCCATCGTGAAGTTTGCGGCCTCCAGGAAAGTTCAGGCATTGGTCATGGAATGTATGGCGCTTCAGCCACAATATCAAACCATAACCGAGCATAAAATGATCCATTCCAATATTGGTGTAATGACAAATGTACGTCTCGACCATATTGATGTAATGGGATACACGCTTCCTGAAATCGCTAAAACACTTGGCCGGACAATTCCAAAAAATGAGCATTTTTTTTCAGCAGAAAATATTATTCCCGATGAATTAAAACGGATCGCCGATAAGCAAAAAAGCATTTCGCATTTTACGGAAGCCGGAACGGTTACAGATCAAGAAATGAGTGGTTTTAGTTATATCGAACACCGTGAAAACGTAGCCCTTGCACTGGCGGTTTGTGAGCATTTAAAAATCGATCGTGAAACAGCGCTCGCCGGCATGTACCAGGCAATACCTGATGCTGGTGCACTTCGGGTCCATAAAATCAAAGCATTTGAAAAATCAATGTTTTTTTATAATGCCTTTGCTGCCAACGATCCTGATTCTACCCTGATGATATGGAATATGATACGGGATGAAATTGGATTTAGCGGAACCCGGATAATCCTGCTTAACACCCGACAGGATAGGCTCGACAGGGCAAAGCAACTGGCTGAAATGTGTGGAAAACATTTATCGGATCAGGCAGATTACCTGATTCAAATCGGTCAATCCACGGAGGTAATTGAACATTTATCGGTTAATTTTGGCTTTGAGCCTGGTAAAATTATCAACCTCGGCTGGACTACCCCGGCACGGGTTTTTGAAACGGTATTGTCACTAACCGACAAATCATCCACAACGTTGGCTATTGGTAATATGGGAGGAATAGGAGCCATTACTGCAGAATTTTTCGAAAACAGAAGTTATCAATGATATGGTTGAACTGGCAATAACATTAGGTTTGATTTTTAGCCTGCTTTCCTACGAAGTGTTTGGGCTGGCTGCCGGCGGAATTGTGGTGCCCGGTTACATCGCCCTTCAGCTCACCCACCCCGACCGGCTTGCGGGAATTGTAGCAGTGAGTTTACTTACTTACCTGATCATTCAGGTGCTCGGTAAGTACACTTTCTTATATGGTCGCCGGCAAATGGTTCTGAGTTTGCTGATCGGATGTTTACTGGCAAATTTTAGCCGCCATTTCCTGGTGTTTAATCTTACCCATGCTACCTTGCAGCTTGAGGCTGTCGGGTGGGTCATCCCGGGGCTGATTGCTCATTGGTTTGGCAAACAGGGTATTTTTAAAACCATCGGAGTGTTGTTTATTTCGGCGGTGATGGTAAGGCTATTTGTTATTTTGTTTTTTGCAGGAAGCTTATTACCGGAATAATTGAACAGAAATGATCACATTCAGAGCAAAATCAAATAAGATTATCGGGGCGCTTTCAGTGCTTGCGCTGTTGGCATTTCTGGCTGTTGAAAATAGCAAAGTGGATGTAAGGCAAAAGTGGTACCGCGAAAAACTGGAAGCTGCAACGCTTTCAGCCGAAGCTGCTTACAGCATTAAACAATACCGGTTAAATAAGGGCATTTTTGTAGATGAAGTGAATGATCCCAATCAAACCGCTTTAATCGGGCAGGAATATACACTCATAACCACCGACAGGGGTTACATTGATTCAAAGCTGGCAACCACCAATCCTAATTTTGCCGCCATGATCGTACAGTTACTCAAAGAGGCCGGAGTTGAAAAAGGAGACCAGGTGGCTGTGGCATTTACCGGATCATTCCCTGCCCTTAATATTTCGGTGATGGCGGCCCTCGAAACCTTGCAGATAAAGCCGGTTATTATTACTTCAGTGGGTGCCTCAAATTTTGGCGCAAACGATCCGTATTTCACCTGGCTCGATATGGAATCCTACCTGTATGATGCAGGTGTTTTTCATAATAAATCAGTGGCAGCAAGTATTGGTGGAGGGTTTGATCTTGGAAGGGGCCTGAGTCCTGAAGGACGTGATTTAATTGAAAATGCCATTCACAGGAATAAGGTGGATTTTATTCATGAAAAACACCTCGATAACAGTATCGCCCGCCGCCTTGAAATTTATGATGAAAACAGTAACGGATTGCCTTACAAAGCTTATATAAATGTTGGGGGAGGTATCGCAAGCCTTGGCAATACCATTAACGGAAAGCTGATACCTGTTGGTCTTACACAAAACCTGCCGGTGAAAAATTACCCGGTAAGTGGTGTGATTGTTCAAATGGGACAGCGCGGTATGCCAATCATTCACTTACTCAATATCAATCAGCTAATTCAAAAATATAATTTGCAAAGCAGGATCGTTCCGCTGCCTGAACCCGGCGAAGGAGGCATTTTCGTGCAAAAGAAATATAATATAGTAGTTACTGCGGTGGCCACATTGATAATGATAGTTATCATTGTGTTGATGTATATGAGTGAGCGGAAATATCACCGGCTGGGTACCGATGTGGTTTACAAACCAGATGCTCAGGCGTCGAAAGATCACATTGCCGATGAAGGTCCTGTATTGTAAAAACATGAGGTTATTAATGATCAGCCAAACAAAAATGAGACATATTAAAGCGTTATTAATTATCCTGGTGATCCTGCTGTCACCTAACTTCATGAGCTTCGCCCAGACAGCCCAAAAAAGCAGGCTGATCAAACCAGCGAATCATGTGAAGCGTGTAATAACCATCGTTGAGGGGAAAACAAGATACTATTATGCCTTAAGTTCCACAGAATCATCTGTTGTTTCTTTTAGCGGGCCAGGTATTCTTAAAGTGATCTCGAGGCCTGCATTTACTTCGGATGAAACGGAATCGTTGGATTACACTATCGTTTATCAAATTGATGGAGGTGAAGAAAAAACCTTTTCCGCCACCGGAATTGAGCCCTCCAAAAAAAATAGTTACCGCGATGAAGCTTTAGGTAAACCCGGCAACTCCACAACTTTTGAAATAGAAATTGGTCGTGGTGACCACAACATTGAATTTAAAATACTGAATCCCAAAGTTTCCGTTGCCTGCCGTTATAGTTTTGTTCCGGTAAAAGCCAAAAAAATCGATTGGATCGCCTATTCTCCCTCCAGGCCGGCCGAACCGGTGGAGCTCGAAACCAGGGAAGAGACAATTACCTATTACCGTTTTTCAAATGAAAAACCCATGAAAGTGGAGGTGAACGGACCCACACAATTGAGGGTGCTTACCCGGATTGAAAATCACTATCAAATGCGGGGTAGGATTAACTATCGCGTTCAGGTGCTCGAAAACAACAATGTAATCAATACCTATCAGCTCAGTAGTACGCGCTCGGATGTTACTGTTTATAAGGAAAATTCAAAGCTTGTGCCCGGTAAAGCCTGTGAGTTTGTTGTGAATGTACCCAAAGGCAGACATACCTATGAGTTTGTGCTTTTGGACGAAGATAAAGACACTGTTTTGGGGAGGATACTTTTACCAAAAAAGGATGTTAAACTTGAACAATAGCCAATGACAACAGCAGAAAGGAATACTTTATTTAAGGTGAAAATCATGACAAAAAGCAATGGCCATACTGATTTAGTCAACTTGCGATTTTTATTGGTGGTGATAACACTGCTTTTCATCGCAATTGGCCAGTTAGCAGCTCAGGAAAGTAAATCAAAAAAAAAGAAAAAATATTTTAACGGAACTTTCAGCTTTGAAACTTCTTATGATGACAATATCCTGAAATATTCGCAGAAGTACCTCGACCGGTTTATGAACAACGAAGATGAAGGCCGTTTTAACATTGAAACCTACGACGACCTGGTTATTAACCCTGCACTTGAGCTTGGTTCGGATGTTAAGATATTTAAAAAGCAAAAAACCGAATTTACCCTGAAATACAGTTACAATGCCTTTGTGGTAAACAACATAAAAAACTGGAGCATGTTTTATGTGGGTGTGGAACAAAATTTATCAAAGCGTGCCAGTTTCAAGTTATTTTATTCCTATATCCCTGAATTTTATGTTCGCCATTTCAGAGACAAAGACTGGGTGCCTATTTACGGATATACCCCACAAACTTTTGTGCCCTTTTCTTTTTCAAAAGACAATTATGGTTTTTGGATTCAAAATACCTTTTTCAAATCAACACGAATCCGGCTGTATTTATACTATGCCGAGTATTTCCATAATTCCCATTTTACTGAATATGATTGTAAAAATTATTCCTACAGGCTTCAGCTCAATCAAAAGGTGACTAAAAATTTCCGGTTTGATTTTAGTTATGAGTTTTTAATTTCAGATGCCAAAGGGTACGATCAACCCGGCGAAACCAAAGAAACCTCCGATGATGCTGACGCTTCGCATGAGGGTGATGAGTTTGGACTGGGACTTTCATATAAATTTCCCGACATAAAAAAGCACGACAACGATCTCAGCCTTGAAGTGGACTATGCAGTGCGATATTACACTACTGATAATTATGTGGAACTTGATCCGGAGCATGCAGGCCGTGTAGATAACATGCTTTCATATGCTGTCAAATACAGGTACCGGTTAAAGAAAAACATGTACCTCACCGCCTTTTACAGGTGGAATGGCCGGGACTCAAATACCGAATCGCCTATTAATAGTGAGTATGTTTCAGAAGAAAAAGATTACCGGCAGGGGATCGTTGGTCTGGAATATTCCTGGCGTTTTAAATTTTAGCTTTAAATAGATTAAATGATAAGAAGTATATAAAATGAAATTGAAGATGAAAATATCAAATTATGTATTGATACTGTCCGTGGGATTGCTGGTGGCATGTGGTAAACCAAATACTCCGGATTCATTGGCTAAACCTGATAACTCAGGGGGATTCAGGATTATTTCCGAATTTCTGACAGCCGGATATGCACAGGATGTGCTTAAAAAAGATAACCTGGTTTATGTTGCCACCGGCGAAGGAGGATTACAGGTTATTGATGTTTCGGATCCATATAATCCCCAAACGGTTTCTCTTACAACTGATGGTGTAAAAGGTTATTCTGATAAAATTGCCATGGTCGACAGCATTATATACCTGGCAGCAGGTACCTTTGGACTTAATGTGATCAATGTTGCCGATCCTGCAAATCCTGAGCTTGCCTTATCCAATCTCGGTTTGAAGCCTGCGCAAAATTGTTTTATCCTGGGTAATTTTTTATACACTGCTATCAGTGAGCAGGGTGTTGGCATTGCCGATATCAGTTATCCTGCCCATCCCGATATCAGGGGAACGGTATATGCACCCGGTTATTCCAAAGACGTTATTGTTACTTCAGATACTAATTTTATGCTGATCGCCTCCGGTGAAATGGGTTTTTCGATGATCAATATTTCAAATATTGTTCAGGGGTACGGGGTGTTCTGGCTTTCGGGCTGGTGCGATACTCCAGGTTATGCCGAAGACCTCACCGTTTTGGAAGATCAGTCGGTTGCATTCCTCGCTTGCGGTACAGCGGGTTTGCAAATTATTGATTATTCTGATACCAGCAATGTGCATATTATCGGCAGCTATGATGGTACCGGTTATGCCAAAGAGTTGTTTTATAAGGATCAGAAAATTTATATGACTGCTGAATTGTCGGGGCTTGAGGTTGTGGATGTTTCTGACTTTACTAATCCTGTTGAACTGGGTGTGGTTGACACTGAATTTGCACTCGGGATTGAAGTTGATGATGAATACGTTTATATCGCCGATGAGGACCAGGGTTTGGTTATCATAAAAATTCCGGATTAAAAATTCATAAGATTTCTTAGCCAAATTATAATTGTAACAACCAAGCGCCCCAATGAATAATTTAAACGCAAAAAAGCAACGTTTTTTATTTATTGATCAGTTCAGGGGATTGATTGTTATTCTGATGCTGGTGGATCATACTTCCTATTATTTCAATGCAATTTGGAAACAAATTGATCCGCTTGATCCGCTTTTTGATTCATGGGGGCAGTTTGTGCTCAGGTATTTGCCCTATTTATGTGCCCCCGGATTTCTCATGATCTTTGGAACAATGACCTGGTGGTCGTTCCATCGGCGAAAAGAAAAAGGTGAGGCGATTCGTTCAACGAGGTGGTACCTTGTCAAACGGGGATTGTTCCTGGTACTTTTGCAGGTTACCTGGGTTAATTCATCCTGGGGTGGATTCCGCGAATTTCAGCCCTGGCACCTGGGTATCATTGCCTGTATCGGTATTTCGATGATCCTTTTGTCGCTGATCATTCACTGGAACTGGCGATTCTTACTTCTTGCCGGGATCGTTCTGCTGCTTGCTCATCCTTTGCTTTATCAAATTTCATATGATCAGGAAAATGTTTGGCAGCGGGTCATCATGCAAACTTTTATTGATGCAGGCAGTTTTAACAAATATCCTGTTTTGCCCTGGTTTGGATTGGCTATTTTGGGAGCCGTTATGGGCAGGTTCTGGCTGGAAGCCTGGCAAAGCGACCATAAAAAAATCATTAATAGCCTGCTCATTGCCCTGCTTGCCATCATGCTTGCTGTGGCTTTACGACTCGGGCGTGGCTACGGCAATATTTTTCCGTTCTCATCCTTCGGCTCATTATCCTTTTTTACGGATCAGAAATACCCTCCCAGCTTGTTTATGAATCTTTGGTTTTTTGCTTTTGTTCTGATTGGCGTTAGTGGTTTTATTGCATTGGGAAAATATTTGCCATGGTTAATGGAAATCTTTAGTATTCCCGGTCGTGTTCCATTGTTTTTTTATGGTGTGCATATTGCCCTCATGGGAATATTTGTAAAAAGAACTAGTTGGTTTTACCGGGAAGGAACCGTTACGGAATCCCTGATTGGTTTTGCAATTATGATGCTGGTGATGTATCCGCTTTGTATTTGGTTTTACCGCGTAAAAATGAAGAGTAACAATTTTATTATCCGCATGATTTAAGCCAATCGCTAAATATGAATAAATGGATCAAAGACATATTATTTCTTTTAGCGGCAATTTATCTAATGGCCGGATGGGGTTGTGCTGAACGCTTTGAAACGGCTGCTGTTATGAATGATTCAACCATTGTTTTTCCCCAAAAAGATCCGGATGGAATTTCAGCAAAGGTGACCTTTTGCAGTAAAGTGAGCCGCAAAACCGGCAAACGAACCGGGACCAATCACATTTTTGCTTTATCCGAAAATGCAGATGTATTTGCGGTGGTTGATTTGCGAAATTGCGACTTTAATAATCAAAATTCCCTGCTTTTCCATGTCGACTGGATTGATCCGAATGGTAATTCGTTTTTTCAGAAAAGGATTGATCTGACTCCGGCTGACTCAAGTACCGTACTTCACAGTTCCATATCCCTAAATCCTGATAAAAGGGAGCCCGGCAGATACCTCTTCAGGGTTTATCTGTTCCGTGAGCTGATAGCTGAAAAATATTTTACCTTGCTTCCTTATGGGCAAAAGCCTCCGTCAGCCGCCGATTTGCTTAATGTAGATGTTGAACTTAGCAATAGCAATGCTGATCTTGAAACAGGGTCAATCTTGAACGATTCGGTTTTTACCATTGATGGGCGAAGTAATGTATATGCCAATGCTAAGGTTGATAACATGGGCTTATTACTTGATAATGCGCTGGATTTTACGCTTTGCTGGGTAAGCCCCACCGGCGAAACCTGGTTTAAAAAGGAATTTGAATTTACTCCGGCAGACTCCTCAGCAGTTTTATCAAGCGCTATTTCACTTGATCCAGATAAGAGAGAGCCCGGACCTTGTTCGGTTCGTCTTTATTTGTTTGATGAGCTTTTGGCGGAGGAAAAGTTTACCCTGATCAGTGCACCTATGCCCAAATTACCAAAGCTGAGCAGATTGAACACAACGATGACCTTTTGCAAGAAATTCAACAGCAAAACAGGAGAAATGGAGGAAATCGACTCGGTTTTCAGCATTCAACAGGAAGGATGGATACATGCTGTGGTTAAGATGAATAATGCTGATTTTGAGGAAAAGCACAATCTGAAATTTGAAATTGAATGGATCGACCCATCAGGAAAGTCGTTTTATCGAAAGCAAATTGATGTGAAAACCGGCAAAAATGAGATGGTAATTTCTGCGGCAATTTCAGTGAGTATTGCAAAAAGAAGCACCGGGGTTTATAAAGTTAAATTGAACTATGCAGGAAGGCAATTAAAGGAAAGTACATTTCGACTTACAGAATGAGTTTTGAAAGTCGAAAACGGAATGGCCGGGAATAGACCTGGAAATTCACAGATGATTCAAAAAAGCAAAAAAAAATAGATTATATTTATACTTTTTATTTTTCATTCTTGTCTTACAAACGTAATGAGAAAAGCTAAATTAACCATACTCATATTTCTCATAGGCTCGTTGCCGGTAATTGGTCAGTATTTATCCAACCCGTCATTCGAAGGAACTATATTGATGATAGGTCCACCACCCGGATGGTCGGTTTGTAATTACCTGAGTTCACCCAATGTCCAGCCTGGTAAATATGATGTATTTCTACCTCCATCGGATGGGATCACCTATTTAGGCATGCTTGCCCGCGATGACGGCTCGTGGGAGGATATTCAGGCCCCTTTTGAAATTCCCCTTTCCAAGGATTCATGTTATATTTTCCGCATCGACCTGGCTTACTGGCAATATCTTTCCTTTACCACAGCTCAGCCAGCCATCCTTAAAGTGTATGGCAGTGATGCGGAATGTGTGAAAACAAACCTGATATGGACCTCGCCAGCAGTTGACACGACCGATTGGAAAACGTATGAATTTACAGTTCACAACCCCGAGTTTGACATTTATTACCTGATCATTGATATATATTATCCCACACCGGGTTATTATGATGCTTACATGGTTTTGGATAATATTCGAATTGATACCTACCCCGAAGTGGAAATTGGTAATGATACGGTACTTGAACTTTGTTATAATGACACTCTGTTCCTGGATCCGGGCAATGGCTATGCAAGCTATTACTGGCAGGATGGAAGTACAAATCAAACTTTCCCGGTAACTGAGTCGGGGACTTATTATGTTACGGTATTTACTCCCGATGGCTGTTCGGCTTCGGATACCATTGAGGTTTTTATTCCTCCTTATACAAACATGAATACCATTATGATCGACTCGATTTATGTTTGCCAGGGGCAGGTGGTGCCCATGTATGTGACGGTTGAAAATGGCATTGCACCATACTTTTATGAATGGGAGGACTTGCCCGATAGTTCATTTTCAGTTTACCTAACAGCTGATACTACCCGTTATTACAAAGTGATCATTACCGATCATTGTGGTGAACAGGTGGCCGATTCGGTTAAGCTGATCGTATTTCCCCAACCTGATATAAACCTGGGAAATGACACCCTGATTTGCATTGACGGTTCCTATACCATACATGCCGGTGGAGGTTATGCCTCCTATATCTGGCAGGATGGCTCCAGTGATTCAACGCTCACGATTACGGAACCCGGAACCTATTGGGTGGAAGTGATTTCCGCATTTGGGTGTATTTCGTACGATACTATTAATATTGAAGTATTTCCTGCAGTGCAGATGGATTTGGGCAATGATACCATTTTGTGTGATGGTCAAACCCTGATCCTCGACCCCGGTTCGGAATTTATTTTGTACGAATGGCAAAATGGTTCTTCCAATCAAACATTTACAGTGGTTGAACCAGGTACTTACTGGGTATCAGTCATTGATCAGAATAATTGCAGTGCTATTGATTCCATTCATGTCGATTTTCAATCTTTGCCCGAAATCAACCTGGGCACTGATTTCAGCCTGTGCGATAACGAAGAGCAAACCATCACGCCCGGACCGGGTTTTGTAAGTTATTTGTGGCAGGACGGAAGTACCAATCCATCTTTTGTTGTTACGCAGGAGGGAACCTATTGGGTAACGGTAAATAATGGCTGTGGCGAAGATACGGATTCAATTTATGTTACGATTGATCCAAGTCCGCAACCCGATCTGGGCTCTGATACAACCATTTGCACAGGCCAAAACATAATTCTTGAACCGTCGGGTTCATTTTTAACTTACCTATGGCAGGATAATACTACCCAACCCTTCTTTATGGTAAATACATCGGGGCTTTATTCGGTGGAGGTTACAAATGTTTATAACTGCCATGGAACCGACGAAATTTATGTGAGTGTTGCTGATCCACAGGTTGATCTTGGAACCGTAAACCATGTTTGTGAAGGCGATAGTTTAATACTGGATGCAGGGTCGGGTTTTGATTCATACCTGTGGCAGGATAATTCCACCGGACAGTTTTTTACAGTTTCTGATGCTGGGACCTATGCTGTTTCTGTGGTGGATCCCAACGGCTGTGCAACGCAAGCAAGCATCGATATTGATTTATATCCCAATCCCGTTCTGGATATTTCCGGGAACATGGAATTTTGCGAAGGGGGATCGATAATCCTGGAGGCACCTGAAGGGAATTATAATTATTATTGGGACGGAGAGGCCGGTAACCAGAGTATAACAGTAAATCAATCCGGTTATTATACCCTCAGCATTGCCAATCCCTGCGACAGTATTTCCAAAACCATTGAAGTAACTGAAGTGCCGCTACCGCAGGTATTCCTTGGAGAGGACCAGGTATTTTTGCCCGGTGAAACCGTTGAACTGGATGCTGGTGCCGGTTTTGATCAGTATCAGTGGCAGGATGGATCCGGTCAGCAATATTTTGAAGTAACCGAAAACAATGCGGATCCTGAAAACCCCTATTATTATGTGGAAGTAACGCAGGGCATTTGTAAAAATTCAGATACGGTAAAAATTGAACTGTTCCTGGTTTGGGTGCCCAAGGTGATTACCCCAAACGGTGATAATAAAAATGATTATTTCGCTCCTGATCCTGCCCAATGGCAGGGAGTTCAAAAGCACCACATGACGGTTTATAATCGGTGGGGCGAAAAAGTTTGGGAATCGGAAGATTTTCCTTCCGGTTGGGATGCAAAACGAAATGGAAACTACGTATCAGATGGAACTTATTTCTGGGTACTGGAGGTTTATTATGGAGATGATTTGATAAAACAAACCCTCAAGGGATCCCTGACGATCCTGGGAGTGGATCCATAGATTTTATTGTGTAAGCCAGCCAAAAGCAGCACATTCAGTAGAAAATACTTTTACATCAAATCCCACACGATCAATCACCTCACCTGTGAAAAGGATAGAAATGGCGGTACTCAGCGGCTCACTAATGACGATGGCCTGCTTCTTTTGATATAAAATATCCTTCAGATTTAACAGGAAATCACATATGGCGCTTATATCCTTATCATGCATCAGGAACCTGGCCTCGCGATAATCCGAAAATAAATTATATTTCTTTTGTGTAAATTCGTCAAGAAGCAGAAATTCCTGCCAGGCAACACCAATATCAATAGCTGTGATATTGCCACTGTGCCTATAATGAATAAGCTTATTGTTGTGGTCGATTTGGATGCTGTATGACATAAAGTTGGATTAACCGATTTGAAATTGATAGCGTTGATTCTTACGTATATACGTCCAAAGGGTTCAGGTATAAATGAGGCTCAGATAAAATGTCATAATGTTCATTAAGCTAAATATCAAACGATTTATTATTTTCATGTTCAGCCAGAGTAAATTTCAAAAAGAATATGATCCTGATGTCCACAGTTCATCCGAATTGTATTTCCCAAGGTTTTATGGCCCCGAATCCACATTTTGTGAAGCTTGCAAATAGTATTGTATTTCTTCTGATCACATGTCGAGGCAATGATTTATGGGCATGCAAAGGATAGATTTCTAAATACAGGATCGCTTCATATATTATATAAGTAAAAACCTTTTCTATAAAACCAATGAAAGATAAAAATGTAATATTTTATATATCTAATCCACTTCGGATATTAATGTAAAGTGGTAACCTGATTCTTTGCAAAATTTTTCATATTCCCTGAGATAAGCGATATCAGTTGAGTTGCGACTTAAAAACTCATAGGTAAACTTATCCATCCCACATTGTATGCTCAGAAAATTCCTGGTTCCATCTTTGATGTCTGAAAAATCAAGTCCACCTATATATGATCTTGTAGAAAAATACCCTAAATGCCCTCTGAATTCAATCCGGACTTCGTTAAGATTTTTGAGATCAAATACTTTCTTTGTGCTAAATTCAAAAACTTCAATAGTTTCATTGGTCAGCTTGATTATGCCTACAGTCTTGTATGTTTTAAATAAAAATGGGAAGAAAAGCAGAAACCCAAACAGCATCCATAAATCATTGATATTTGAGATATCAAAAAGATAAATGATAAAAGCTGCTACAAAAGTGATTAAAAATATGACCAATAAGATTTTGAAGATCAGGTTTATCCATTTTAATCGATTTTGATTTGTAACAATGATTTTAAAAGATTGGGTTCTGTACATTTAACAGCTTAATTTGAGAAAGTTTACTATAGTTAGTTGTTCTTTCTATATCCAATAATTTCAATTACATTTTCAAGAGGATTAAACTCAAATTTCTTCTGACTTAAAAAATCATGTATGTCTACTGATCTGGGTATTGAAATTTTCTCGATTTCCAAGAATATCACGAAGTTCCCTTTAAGATCTATGAGAATAGCTGTTTTTTCGAGTTCAAAAATTTGAGCAATATGGATGATTTCATCCGAATTCAATAATTTCATCTGGAACGATAAATTACAATCCTCAATAAATTCAAATAAGTTAAACCACTTCTGATTATTTAATAGACCGGTTAAGTTATTTGATACGATAAATGCCTTTGTTGTTTTAATCCGGGAAGCAAGCTTTTCCTGTTGTTGTTTTTGATGTGTTTTAGCTTTGATTGAAGTAGACATTATTTTATGATTTTGAGGACCTGACCTCATTTACAGCTTGTTTAAAAACCTATTCAACGCTTTTTATATGATCCGTCAACATATAAAATCCAATTTTGCATGTAACTAATATTTTTTCCTGCTCATCACTGTTATGTAATGTACGGCAATGCAAAATCTTTGATATTTATCTTTTAAATTAAAATCCTGAATATAATAGGGAAACGCATCTACCATTTTTGGTGCTAAATCATTAACATCATCCAAATCTGCTTTATACATTCCGATAAACTCATTTTTATTTGCTGTTTTTCCCGGGAACTGGGAATAAATACCTGGTAATTTCAGCGTGAGCCCCACCGACAATGTATCTTTCTTTTCTCGTGATTTGAATCCGTAAGCTGTATACCAGATTTTATCAAAAATGGAATCATTCCGATGGTTTTCAATCAATATATCTACATCCTCTATGATCTTATTTAAAAAATCGAGGTAAGCTTCGTAGGTAGGCGCATTATTTTGTTTTTCTGCAAAAGCGATATACGCTCTGGAAACACTTCGACTTTGCGTATATTTCATGATCAAGGTGTCAAAATCGGCTACAAGCTTGTCGATCTCCGTTTGCTCATTTTCAGTGAAAAGGTCTTCGGTGTTTGTTTCGGAGGAACAACCAATAAAAAAGATAACAAAAAAGAAAATCAGATTTTTCATGACAAAGCTTCGAAGCAATAAAGATAATAAAAAAGGATTTCTGAGGATATTTAAGCAATCCAATTCAAAAGCAAAGCCGGATGCATCATGCGGATAAACATCGTTATGCCTACCACTGAATTTTTGACGCTTACAACGTTGTATTGAAATGTTAAAAATGTAAAAAACGCAGGATCAGGGCGATAATTTTAAATATTTTTCCGGTTTATTGAATTTTTAATTGAGCGGCGCATTGGAATGACCGGCTCGCAGATTATTGCAAAATCTTAATACACTCAGGCAACCTGCATTGAAACATTGGGGTTAATGATAAAAACAAGCACAAATAGATAACGCTGGAAACAAAAGAAATTATAAAGCATTGTAAGTCGGGTAATCCGGTAGCACAGGAAATATTGTTCGATACTTTTTACCGGCAAATGTTTCATTTGTCGATGCGGATCATCTACAATCAGCATGATGCTGAGGATGCTTTAATAACAGCCTTTTCGAAAATATTCAGAAGCATTGGCAATTTTGAGTACAGGGGTGAAAGCAGCCTAACCAAGTGGATCAAAACCATTGTAATAAACGAATCAATCAGGATATTGAAATCGAAGCCTACGCTAAGCTATAGCGAGGATTTAACCGAATATGAATCAACAGATTTTGATAATGCTGATTTAACAGGAGTGGATATTGACCGGATTTATGCCATCATCGGGGCAATGCCCGACGGCTACCGGACCGTATTTAACCTGTTTGCCATCGAAGGATATTCTCACAAAGAGATTGCAGACCTTTTGAATATTGCGGAAAACACCTCCAAGTCGCAACTCAGGAAAGCAAGAATTTACATTATTGAAAAATTGAAAACTACTCAAGGATATGAAACCACAAAATAATTTTGATGATCAAATACGAAAAATGATCATTGATTCTGCGGATCATTTTGGCCGGGAATCGGAAAACTCAAAAGAGAGGATCTGGCAACATGTCCAACTAAAAAAAGAGAAACGAGTTGCCTTATTATGGTTTCGTGCGCTGGCTGCCGCATGTTTGTTACTTTTACTGGTAACTTCCATTCTTGTTGTTTCAAAGGTGAAAAACGATAACCGGTTAAAAACGCTTGTAATTGCAAATAGCAGTTTAGAAGATCAGATATACACCATGCAACAAGAGGTGTCAACTAAACCCGAAGTAGCTATTGTTTCCAAAGCAAGTGTGCCCGACACCATATATGTTGAAAAAACAATAACCGTGGCCCAACCATCCATTAAAACCGAATTTATTACTGATACTGTTTATGTAGACCGGACGATTTATGTGGAAAAGGAAAATACACAGGAAATGATTGCTGTAAATGATCCTCCTTCAACAGTTGATACAATAACTCAAATCATGGAGGCTAATGATCACGAAAAGCAAATTATCATTCGCAACAATAGCAACCAAAAGCAAGCAAAGATACGGAAACTGAAAATTAAACTCGGGGGGAATAAACCTGTTTCCAAACGAGCTGATCTTGCACTTAAAACTGAATTATAATTACTGAAATATATTCCCGGGAAACACATCTTATCTTACGAATTTAAAATTTACAGAAATGAAAAAAATAAAAAACATTCTTCCATTTATGGTATTGTTATTAATAAGCACTGAAGTGCTTTCACAACAGCCTTTTCCCGATAGCATCCATGTTCAAATAGATTCTTCGATGGAAATATTGCTGGCGCTGGATGCTAGCAAAAATATCTCCGAAACATTGGAAAACGATTTAAAAAACTTGCAAACGATCCTGAAGGAGTCCGGCGTAACTCTGCCTGAATCGCCCTATTCAATTTCCTATGTTCCCGATGATCAAATATCAATAAAACCTTCGGCACAAAAGGAAACCATAATTTGGAAGGACAAAGAAATAACGATTCAACAATTTGAGAACAGGTGCTCGGTAAATGCGGCCGACTATTGGATGCTTATCCGTTTTAATGAAATCGGTAATTTGATGGATGAGAATTTAATTACTAAGATCAAGGAAACCTTGAATGATACATATACAAAGCAGGGCCGGATGGCAGCAACTTACAATTATGCATATGAGGGAACCAACATGGTTCATCTTGACCATCTTGATGAAATACACGGACAAACGGATATGCTCAGTCTGAACGGGGGCGTTGGGGCCAACCTGATCAAAAACCAACCGGTGCTCGACATTTCTGCGATGGTATCGGTTTTATTCAGTAAAAAAGGAGTATTGAAAAACGATTTTAATATATCGTATAATTCACTTTCTTATTACACAGAGTCTTCCGGGTTTAAATCAAATGGATTTTTGAATTTCGGGTACAGGTATAATTTTTCAAGGGATGCTGAAAATCCTGCCTGGTTAGGGGTGGAGTTTGGTTATTTGGTTAACCGAAGCGGTGACTTATTTGATAAAAACACCTGGAGGTTAGGCGTTAACTGGAAACTTGGCAATAATGTATCAGTTTCACCACAGTTTTATTTCTCAGGTAAATCAACCTACCCTGGACTTCGGATTGGGTTTGGGTTTTAGTATTTGATGAACGATTTTTAACATATTGAAAGATCAATCAGGAGCTATTAAAATGGCTCCCGATTTTTTTGTAACCGGCCAAAGAATAGATTGTGTTTTGTAGGCAGGTGATTTTTACAACATTTTATAAAAAAATATTTTTTTGCCTGTTCTATATTTGGGATTAATTCAAATGATCCACAGTTACGATCACATTCCCTTTTTTATGGCCCTTGCTGATGTAGGCATGCGCTTCAGCAGTTTGTTCCAGCGGGTACTCCCGGTCGATGATGGTTTTAAAATCGCTCTTTGCCATGATGGCAAGCAACTCATTGAGCAATTCCCGGAGCTGCGTTTCTTTTAATATCCCGGTCGCTGAGAATTTCGCCTTTTTATTGCCAATCATCGAAGTCTTCAGCATCTGAAGCATAGTCCCCATTTTCAGAACCGGAGAAATATATGCACCACCTGGCTTTAATGCCTTTTTACTTTTTGAAAATGAGCTTTTGCCAACAGTATCATAAATGATGTCGTATTGCGCCAATAAATTCGTGAAATCTACTTTGTTGTAATCAATCACATGGTCGGCACCCAGCGATTCAACCAAATCCAGGTTTGATTCGCTGCTCACGCCAGTTACTTCGGCACCCATTTGTTTGGCCAGTTGAACGGCCGCAGTCCCCAGGCTTCCCGATGCACCGTTGATCAGTATCTTTTGACCGGGGAGCAATTGAGCTACATTTTTCAGGAAGTTCATCGAAGTGAGTGGCCCATCGGCGAGGGTGGCTGCCTCCTGGAAGGTGAGGAAATCAGGCTTGCTTGCTATTACGCCATCTTCATTCACAGCTACATATCCGGCATGGGTTCCAAAGCCGGTGGTGGTTTCTCCGAACACCTTATCACCCACTTTAAACTTCGTGACATTTTCTCCAACCTGACTGATCACCCCGGCGAATCCGGTTCCTGTAACCGGATGTTTAGGTTTGGTTAATCCAACGATCAACCTACCAATATAAGGTTTCCCGGTCCTGATCATGGTATCGGCCCGGGTAACGGAGGCGACGAATACTTTAACCAGAACTTCATGGGGTTTGGGTATGGGTTTTTCGATTTCCCGGAATTGTAAAACTTCGGGGCCTCCGTATTTTATTGCGACTATTGCTTTCATAATGTTTTGTTTTTAAAAGTTGATGATGCAAAGTAAAGGCTGACCGGCCGGATAAAAGTTCGGGATTGCTTTTAGGAGGTTCGGATTTATAAAAGCGAACGATTTTGTTTTTACCGCGAATGGTCGCTAATTTTTTCGCGAATGGTCGCGAATGATTGACGTTCAGATAGCTAACGGGATTGGCGGTTAAACATTTAATTGTTCATAGTACTTTTAACAAATTCCTTAGGCGTAAATCCTGTCTCTTTCTTAAAATAAGTATTAAATACCGTTTTTGAATTGAAGCCGCTGTCGTAGGCCAGGGCCATCAATGTGAGGTGCTTGTTTTTGG